>FWWM01001705.1_pt1 | contig 65052 bp, 63 predicted proteins | sample 2228351 | NCBI WGS metagenome assembly FWWM01 (sample SAMEA103939774, study PRJEB20133) | metagenome
CGCGCCGCCCGCCGCCAGCACGGTGCCGGCCGCCGCGCCCGCGCCGAGCTGCGGCCCGCCCGAGACGATCCCGTTGGCGATGCCGGGGCCGAAGATCGACAGGCCGAGCAGCGACAGCGCGCCGAGCGCGATCGCCAGAACCTGCCGCGCGTCGGGTTCGGGACCGACCGTCGCCGTGAACGTGCTGAACAGGGTCGTGCCGATCCCGGTGATGACCGCGAGCACCAGCACCTTGATCCCGCTGGAGACGATATGGCCGAGCACTTTTTCGGCCATGAACGCGGTGCGGTTCCAGAAGGCGAAGGGCAGCAGGACGAATCCGGCCAGCGTCACCAGCTTGAACTCGATCAGGGTGATGAATATCTGGATGGCGATAATGAAGAAGGCGAGGACGACGATCAGATAGGCGAGCAGCAGCACGGCGATGATCGCGAGATTGGCGAACACCGACCAGAGGCTGTTATAGGCCTCCATCGCGTCGATCAGTGGCTGCGCCGCATCGAGACCCTTTGCAGCGATCGTGCCGGGCTTCATGAACTCCGCGAGGCTGAGGGCATCGCCACTCGCCTTGAGCCCCAGCCCCGCGAAGCTGTCGAACAGGATCGTCGCCAGTGTCTGGAAATTGCCGATGATGAAGGCGAAGGCGCCGATATAGAGGGTTTTCTTGACCAGCCGCTGGATCACGTCCTCATCGGCGCCCCAGGCCCAGAACAGCCCGGCGATGGTCACGTCGATCGCGATAAGGGTCGAGGACAGGAAGCCGACCTCGCCGCCGAGCAGGCCAAAGCCGCTGTCGATGTAGCTGGTGAAGGTGTCGAGGAAGGTATCGACGATCCCGGTGTCACTCACGGCGCGGTGCTCCCGGCCTGATCGGCGGGGACAAAGGGGCCGGGAAGCTCCGGCCGGATCGCCTCGTCAGCCCGGCTGCCGTCGCTGTCATATGCGGCGGGAAGCGCAGGATGCTCGCCCGGCGCGGGCGCGTCGGCATCCTTGCCGAAGAAGCGGCGGCGCTTTTCCGCCCATGCCGCCTCGCAGCCGGAATCCGGCATGGTGAGCGTGGCGCAGCGTTCCAGTTCGCGCGCCAGCCGCTTCTCCTGCTCTCCTTCTTCAAGGACGGGCAGGACGGCTTCAAGCTGCGGTTCATGCGGTTCGCGCGAGCCCGCGAGCGCCACGGCCAGCATGATGCCGCCGAGCGCGGCGACACCGGCGATCTTTGCATTGCGCGACATGCGGCTTCTCCTGTCAGTCGCGGCCGAAGAAGCGGCGGAAGCGTTCGCGCCCCTCCGCCTCGATCGCGGCCTGCCGCGCGGCGTCGAGCGACTGCGCCCGTCCCTGCGCCGCGACGGCGGCGGTGAGGTCGGCGAGCTGCTGCGATTGCAGGGCGAGAAGCTGGTTGCCCGCCTGCGCGGCCTGGAGCGCGCCGGTCGCCGACTGACTGGCCGAGACCAGGCTGTTCATCGTGGTGCGCGCGCCCTCGATATTACCGACGACGCCGGCCTGCACCTGCAAGGAGTCCTGGAACGCGCCGACGCTGTCCTCCCAGCGCGCGTTCGCATTGGCGATCATCTGGGCGTTGGTGCCGGTGAGCGCGGTGCCCTTGTAACGGTCGGTGAAGGCGCTCTGGATGTCCCGGACATCGTAGGCGATGCGCTGGGCCTGCCTAAGCAGCTGCTGCGTCTGCCGGACCTGCTGCTGGAGAACGTCGACCGTCGAGAGCGGCAGCGAAGCGAGATTGCGCGCCTCGTTGATGAGGCTCGTCGCCTGCTGCTGAATTTGCTGAATCTGGTTGTTGATCTGCTGGAGCGACCGGGCGGCGGTCAGCACGTTTTGGGCGTAATTGGTCGGGTCATAGACGATCCCGCCGAACTGGGCGTGCGCGGGCGTCGCGGCGGTGGTGCCGATCATGCCGGACGTGGCGATCGCGCCGGCCAGCATGGCGCGGCGCAGGATGGTGGCTTTCATGGGATCATGTCCTTCAAGGCAAGGGGGAGCTGGCCGGTATCTTCCCGGTTTCCGGCCAGCGGATCGGGTTGAGGTTCGGGAAGAAGCTCGACCGCCCAGGCGCAGCCGCGGTGACGCAGCCATTCGGCCGCGAAGGCAGGCGCGCCATGCGCCTCCACCAGCTCCGCGATCCGGCGCTGATCGGTCTTGGAAGAGGCGGCGGCGAAGGCCAGCGCGACCTCGCCAAGCCCCAGCTCGAACAGGCGGTTGCCGCGCCTTGACTGGCAGTAATAATCGCGCTTCGGCGTCGCCCGGCTCAGGATTTCGATCTGGCGGGCGTTGAGCCCGAACCGCTCGTAGATCACCGCGATCTGCGGTTCGACCGCGCGTTCGTTCGGCAGGAATATCCGGGTCGGACAGCTCTCGACGATGGCGGGCGCGATCGTGCTGCCCTCGATCTGCGCGAGCGACTGGGTGGCGAAGATGACGCTGGCGTTCTTCTTACGCAGCGTCACCAGCCATTCCGAAAGCTGTTTGGCGAACGCGGGCGATCCCAGCGCCAGCCAGCCCTCGTCGATGACGATGAGCGTCGGGCTGCCGTCGAGCCGCCCCGCGATGCGGTGAAACAGGTAGGACAGGACGGCCGGGGCCGCGCCGCTTTCCATCAAGCCTTCGGTCTCGAACACCTGAACGGTGGCCTCGCCAAGCCGCTCGGTCTCGGCATCGAGCAGCCGGCCCCATGCTCCGCCCACGCACCAGGGCGCGAGCGCCTGCTTGAGCTGCTGGCTCTGGAGCAGGACGGCAAGGCCCGTCAGGGTCCGTTCCGCGATCGGCGCGGTGGCGAGCGAGGTCAGCGCCGACCAGATATGCTCCTTGGCCTGCGGGTCGACGGTCACATTCTCGGATGCGAGGATCGCCGCCAGCCATTCGGCGGCCCAGGCGCGTTCGGCTGGGTCGTCAATATGGGCGAGCGGTTGGAGCTGCACGCCGTCCCCGGCCTCGTCGGCGAGCATCCCGCCGAGATCCTGCCAGTCGCCGCCCATACCGATCGCAGCCGCGCGGATGCTGCCGCCGAAATCGAAGGCGAAGACCTGCGCGTTCTCGTAGCGGCGAAATTGCATCGCCATCAGTGCAAGCAGCACCGACTTGCCGGAGCCGGTCGGCCCGACGATGAGGGTGTGCCCGACATCGCCGACATGAAGGGAAAACCGGAACGGGGTCGAGCCTTCGGTCTTGCCATAAAGCAAGGGGGGCGCACCGAAATGCTCGTCCCGTTCCGGCCCCGCCCATACTGCTGACAGGGGGATCAGGTGGGCGAGATTGATGGTGGAAATCGGAGGCTGGCGGACGTTGGCATAGGTGTGGCCGGGGAGGCTCCCAAGCCACGCCTCGATCGCGTTCATGCCCTCGGGGATCACGGTGAAGTCGCGACCCTGGATGACCTTTTCGACCAGCCGCAGCTTTTCAGCCGCAATGGCGGGATCGCGGTCCCACACCGTCACGCTGGCGGTGACATAGGCCATGCCGGCGTAGTCGGCGCCCAGCTCCTGCAAGGCAGTGTCGGCGTCGGCCGCCTTGTTCGAGGCATCGCTGTCGAGCAGCGTCGATGCCTCGTTGGTCATCACTTCCTTGAGGATCGCAGCAACGCTTTTGCGCTTGGCGAACCATTGGCGGCGGATGCGGGTCAGCAGCTTCGTCGCGTCGGTCTTGTCGAGCATGATCGCGCGGGTCGACCAGCGATACTCGAAGGCGAGCCGGTTCAGTTCGTCGAGCAGGCCGGGGAAGGTGACGCTCGGGAATCCCGTGATCGTCAGCGTGCGCAGATGATGGTCGCCGAGTTTCGGCTCCAGCCCGCCGGTCAGCGGCTCGTCGGCGAGCAGCGCGTCGAGATGCATCGGCGTTTCCGGCACGCGCACGCGCTGGCGCCGGGTCGAGATCGTGCTGTGCAGGTAAGTCAGCGTCTCGCCGTCATCGAGCCAGCAAACCTCGGGCACGAAGCCCTCGACCAGATTGAGCACCCGGTCGCTGCGATCGGTAAAGCTCTGGAGCAATTCCCACGGATCGACGCCCGTGCCGGAACGGCCTTCATAGAGCCAGGTTTCGGCGCGGGCGGCGTCCTCGGCCGGTGGCATCCAGAGGAGCGTCAGATAATAGTCGCTCTCGAAATGCGCGCCTTCTTCGCGAAACTGTTCGCGCCGCTCCATATCGACCAGCGCCGAGACCGGATCGGGAAAGTCCGATTCCGGATAGTCGAGCGCGGGCGTGCGCTGCGCTTCGACGAAGATTGCCCAGCCCGAGCCGAGACGGCGCAGCGCATTGTTGAGCCGCGCCGTGGTGGCGACCAGCTCGGCTGGCGTGGCGGAATCAAGGTCCGGTCCCCGAAAACGGGCGGTGCGCTGAAAGCTGCCGTCCTTGTTGAGAACGACGCTTGTCCCGACCAGCGCGGCCCAGGGCAGGAAGTCGGCGAGATGCGCGGCGCCGTTCCTGTATTCGCGCAAGCTCATCATGGCTGCATCCATGTCGGGTAGCGGAGGTGGCGGCGGGCCACGTCGACGAACTGGGGATCGCGCCGCGCGGCCCATACCGAGAGCGCATGGCCGATCGCCCATATCGCGAGGCCGGCGATCCAGAGGCGCAGGCCCAGCCCGATCGCGCCTGCCAGCGTCCCGTTGACGATGGCGAGCGAGCGCGGGGCGCCTCCGAGCAATATCGGCTCGGTCAGCGCCCGGTGGACCGGCGCGAAGTAGCCCGCGATGGGCTCGCCATGATCGGCCGCGCCGGTCATGCGACCATCGCTCCGCCACCGAAGGAAAAGAACGAGAGGAAGAAGCTCGACGCGGCGAACGCGATCGACAGACCGAACACGATCTGGATCATCCGCCGTGCCCCGCCCGACGTATCGCCGAAGGCCAGGGTCAGCCCGGTCACGATGATAATCATCACCGCGATGATCTTGGCGACCGGCCCCTCGATGCTTTCGAGGATAGACTGGAGCGGCGCCTCCCACGGCATCGACGATCCGCCCGCATGGGCGGGCATCGCGTAGAGCAGCCCGGCCGCGGTGATGCCGATATGGCCGAGGCGGTCGAGCACGGTGCCGCCGAGCAGGCGGCCCTTCATGGTCCTGAGAGGCGTGGCGTCGTTGGTCATGGCAGGTCTCCGGTCTGGGGGGTGGTGAGCGGCGTGAGGCGGTAGTCGCCGGTCGCGGCGTCGAGCCCTTCGACGCGGGCCAGCTCGGCGAGGCGGCGGCCGTGCCCGTCGCGGACGAGCACGGCGATCAGGTCGATGGTCTCGGCCAGCAGCGCGCGCGGGACCGTGACGACGGCCTCCTGAATGAGCTGCTCCATACGGCGCAGCGCGCCGAGCGCGGTTCCGGCGTGGATCGTGCCGATGCCGCCCGGATGGCCGGTGCCCCAGGCTTTGAGGAGATCGAGCGCCTCGGCGCCGCGCACCTCGCCGATCGGGATGCGATCAGGGCGCAGGCGCAGCGAGGACCGGACGAGATCGGACAGCGAGACGACGCCATCCTTCGTGCGCATGGCGACGAGGTTCGGCGCGGCGCATTGCAGCTCCCGCGTGTCCTCAATCAGGACGATACGGTCGGTGGTCTTGGCGACTTCCACCAGCAGCGCATTGACCAGCGTGGTCTTGCCACTGCCGGTGCCGCCCGCCACGAGGATGTTGGCGCGAGCGGCGACGCCATCGCGGCATGCCGCCGCCTCGGCCGCCGACATGATCCCGGCGGCCGCATAGTCGTCGAGCGTGAACACCGCGACGGCGGGCTTGCGGATGGCGAAGGCCGGGGCCGCGACGACGGGCGGCAGCAGCCCCTCGAACCGCTCGCCCCCTTCGGGCAGCTCGGCGGAGACGCGCGGGGACCGGGCATGAACCTCGACGCCGACATGATGCGCGACCAGGCGGACGATGCGCTCGCCGTCAGCGGCGGCCAGCGTCATGCCGGTGTCGCTGATGCCCTCGCCGAGCCGGTCGACCCACAGCCGTCCGTCCGGGTTCAGCATCACCTCGATCACGGCGGCATCGTCGAGCCAGGCCGCGATCGACGGCCCCAGCGCCGTGCGCAGCATCCGCGCGCCGCGCGTGTTCGCTTCGGATCGGATCGGCTGGACGGACAAGAAACGGCCCCTGAATTAGGCCGGGCGAACCGCCGCCCGGCGTCAGGGGCACATCAAGAGAGACAGGAAATCGCGCGAGGCAACAACTATGTCAGGGCGTAGTAGTGACGGCGGCAGATAAGTGCGCGTTGCGGTCTGACGCTTTCAGCACCGCTCTCCGCCCGCGCTATTTCGTGAAGATACCTGGCCGATTCGCGCATGGCCGGCCCCGGCTGGTTCGCTGCACTGTCATGTGTCGGTGGAGCCGCCGTCACGACCTGCAATATCCTCCGGTATTTCGTCGAGCAGGCTCTTGCCGCTGGCGTAGCGGCGGCCCAGCGTCTCGACAAAACCCTCATAGCGCTTGCGGCCCTTGACCTGGGCGGCCGCCTGATCCTCGTCGGGCAGCGGCGGCGTCACCGCCAGCCAGAAGCGGACGAAAAGCGCCAGTGCCTCGGTGGTGAGGCCGGTGTTGCGTTCGAGCCGCTGGACCTGCCGCGAAAGCCGGTCGAGCCTTCGGGCGAAGGCCGCCTCCATCCGGTCGGCGCCGTCCGGCGACATCCAGGAGGTGACGGCGGCTTCCACGATCGCCGAGCGCGAGATGCGGCGGCGGATCGCCAGCTCGCTGACCTGACGGGCCAGCTCGGGCGGAAAATAGACGTTGAGACGCACGCGCATGGGAATCTCCTACATTTCGATGCCGTCGTCGGGATCGAGCGACGCCTGCCGCGCGACGCCCTGCATCCGCCGCCGTGCCGCCGCCTGGCGCGCAGCATCCTCGGGTTCGTCCTCGACGATGGAAAACTCCTGCGCGGGCGGTGCGGGCGTCGTCTCCTTCACGATGGCGACATGATCGGGAAGCTCGGGCTCGCGGCGCAGCCCGCTGTTGGCGGCATCCTCCTGGCGCCGGATGATTGCCGCGATCTCGGCGGGATCGGCCGAAGCGGCGAGCCCCGTCCAGTCGTCGGGACGGATTTCCCGAGGTGGCGATGCGGCCGGATCGGGCGGCGGCATGATCCGCGCGGCGAGACGGGGATCGGCGTAGTAAGCAGCCTTCTTCGCGCGGATGGGCTGGACGCCCGACACCATGACGATTTCCTCGTCGGGCGGCAGCTGCATGACCTCGCCCTGGGTCAGAAGCTGGCGGGCGGTTTCGGAGCGCGAGACCATCAGATGCCCGAGCCAGGGCGAGAGCCTGTGCCCGGCGTAGTTCTTCATCGCGCGCATCTCAGTCTTGGTGCCGAGCGCCTTCGACACGCGCTCGCCCGTCTTCTCGTTGTTGGTCGCGAAGCTCACCCGAACATGGCAGTTATCGAGGATCGCATTGTCCTGCCCGTAGGCTTTCTCGATCTGATTGAGCGACTGCGCGATGAGGAAGGATTTCAGGCCATAGCCGGCCATGAACGCCAGCGCGCTCTCGAAAAAGTCCAGGCGCCCGAGCGCGGGAAACTCGTCGAGCATCAGCAGCAGGCGATGACGCCTGGCGCCGCTCGGCAGTTCCTCCGTCAGCCGCCGCCCGATCTGGTTGAGCATCAGGCGGATGAGCGGCTTGGTCCGCGAGATGTCGCTGGGGGGAATGACGAGGTAGAGCGTCGCCGGCTGCTCGCCCGATACGAGATCCATGACGCGCCAGTGGCAGGCGCGCGTGACCCGGGCGACGACGGGATCGCGGTAAAGCCCGAGAAACGACATGGCGGTCGAGAGCACGCCCGAGCGTTCGTTGTCGCTCTTGTTGAGCAGTTCGCGCGCGGCCGAGGCCACCACCGGATGCACGCCGGCTTCGCCGAGATGGGGCGTCGCCATCATCGCGGCCAGCGTCTGCTCGATCGTCCGCGCCGGGTCGGACAGGAAGGCGGCGACACCCGCCAGGGTCTTGTCGGGCTCGGCGTAGAGAACATGCAGGATCGCGCCGACCAGCAACGCGTGGCTGGTTTTCTCCCAGTGGTTGCGCTTCTCCAGGCTGCCTTCGGGATCGACCAGCACGTCGGCCACGTTCTGCACGTCGCGGACTTCCCACTGGCCGCGCCGCACCTCCAGCAGCGGGTTGTAGGCGTCCGACGCCGCGTTGGTCGGGTCGAACAGCAGCACGCGGCCATGCTGCGCGCGGAAGCCCGCGGTCAGCGTCCAGTTCTCGCCCTTGATGTCATGAACGATCGCCGATGCCGGCCAGGTCAGAAGCGAGGGGATCACGAGGCCGACGCCCTTGCCGCTGCGGGTCGGCGCATAGCACAGCACATGCTCGGGGCCGTCGTGGCGCAGATAGGCGCGGCCCAGCTTGCCGAGCACCACACCGTCGTCGCCGAGCAGCCCGGCCGCACGCACCTCGTCCTCGGTCGCCCAGCGCGCCGAGCCATAGGTTTCCGCGTTCTTCGCCTCGCGTGCGCGCCAGACCGACATGGCGATGGCGACAGCGACCGCCACGAAGCCGCCCGACGCGGCGATCCAGGCGCCGGTCTGGAAGATGGCGGGCGCATAGGCGTCGTAGCTGAACCACCACCAGAAGAAGGCGTAGGGCGGATAGACCGGCCAGCCGAGCGCCGTGAACCAGGGTTCGCCAAGCTCGGGCTGATACGCCAGCGCCGCCGCGGTCCATTGTGTGGCGCTCCAGATCGCGGCGACCACGATCAGGAAGACGGCGATGATCTGGCCCCAGAGGATTTTGGTAGCGGGCATGAGAGTCTCCTTCTTTCAGGGGGCGAGGCCGCGCTTGCGGCCCAATGACCATCCGATGCCGCCGCCGTTGCGGGCGATGCCCGCGATCTGGCGCCCGAGCTGGCGTTCAAGGTCGTTCGACCAGGGGACGAGCCGGAAGCCCAACCCGTCGTCGATCATCGCGAAGCGACCGGAGGCGAGCGCGAGGCGCTGGCGGCATGTGCCGGCGACCTTGTCGCCGGGATTGGTAGGCCGGTAGGCGAGCCCCGTCCGGCCCGCGATCTCGGCACCTGTCGCGTCCAGTTCGCGGCGGCGAAGCGTCTCGATCAGGTTGCCTTGCAGGACCACGCGGTTGCCGAAGCGGCGGGCCAGTCCTTCGCGCACGAGATGGTCGGTGCGCTGGTCGAGCGCCCGCTGCACCTCCGATCCGAAGCCGGCGGCCGTCACTCCACGGCCGCGCTCGATCAGACGATGATCGAGCCAGGTCGCGCCTCTCGCCTTCACCTGAGCCGCGAGGTCGAGATCGGATCGCGTCGCCAGGAACAGGGACGGCTTCGGATCGCCCGGCCGGCCGACGGCGCGCAGCTCAACGATGCCGCCGATATCCGGGCTGCGATCCAGCGCCTCGATGCCCGGAAGCCGGACATGGTGGGTGCGCCCGTCGATGCCGTCGATCACGGCATAGGCCGAGCCATGCAGCTCGTCGTGCAACCCCTTGTCGATCAACCGGCCGACGATGGGCTTTTGCGGCGCTGCGCTGACGATCTCGTAAGTGTCGAGCGGGCGCTGCAGGCCGCGACCGTTCAGCGCCTTGCCGATCGTGCGGATGATGTCGCCGCGCGTGCCCAGCTCGCGCAACCTGGCTTGCGCATCCGACGCCAGTGCCCACTGACCGGGCGCGGCCTCGGCTGCGAGCCCCATAGTTTCCAGATGCTGCAAGCGGCCGATCATCAGGCGGCGGACCTGGGGATCGTCGAGTCCGGGCTGCTGGGGGCGCAAGTCGATGACGCCGAGTGCGTCCGCCGTGCGATCGATCTCGGCGTCGAGCCTGGTCCAGCGTTCGGCCGTTACCTCGCGTTCGAGCGCGCGCTGGATTTCATGCTCCGGTTTCGGACCCAGCTCGGCCCAGGCCAGTTCTTCGGCGCGCGAGCGCAGATTGTGGCTGATATAGTCCCGGTTGATGACAAGGTCGGCGCCATGGTCATCGACGCCGCGCACCAGCAGATGGACATGCGGGTTGTCGGTGTTCCAGTGATCGACCGCGACCCATTCGAGCCTGGTGCCGAGATCGGCTTCCATCTGGCGAACGAGATCGCGGGTATATTCGCGAAGGTCCGACAGGTCCGCCGCATCCTCGGGCGAGACGATGATCCTGAAATGATGCCGGTCGTCCTTGCACCGATCGGCGAAGGCGCGATCGTCGGCGCCATCGCCATTGGCGTCGAACATCCGCGCGGGCGATCCGTCGCGGGTGACGCCCTCGCGCTTGAGATAGGCGATGTGCGCGGACAGCGGCGCCCTCGGCCGTCCATTCCGGTGGAAACGGGTGACAGGGACAATCTTGACCAGCACGCGCCGGCCCGATCCGAACAGGCGGCTGCGTGCGAAGGACGTGCGGCCACGGCCGAAGTTCGATTGCCCGCGCTGGCGCGATCCGCCCCAGCCGGCCGTTCGCCGGCCTCCGCCGCTGCGCGCGGCGACGCGGAGCACCTGGACGACAAGTCCTTGCGCCTTGCGGCCCTGGCCGGCTCCCCTGTTCCTGACCTTGCCCGGCCGGACGCGGAAATCCTCGTCCTCGCTCACGGCCGGGCCGCTTTCCGCCGAAAATGGCCCATAGTGCCATTCGGCGCTTTGATTTTGCTGGCTTTTTTCTTCCGAGCGGCACGCTCGCCGACCGACGTACCCGCGCCAAATCGTTGAAAGACATAGGCTTTCAGCGAATTTGGGGCGCGCTTTCTATCTTGCCGTCCCTTCCTTCGGCTTTTTCCTGCCCTTCCAGGCACTTCCACCTTCCAACCGGGCAATCTGAAAACGGGGGCGGTCATGGCGCGCCGCTCGCCTCTCGACGTGCAGCCACCGTGCAATTCGGCCGCGGCGGCGCTGCAACGGGATCGCCCGGCAGCGCGAACTTGAGGCGCCAGGTTCGCCACGCTTCGGCGACGGCGCCGGTGCCGGGGAACAGGTCGTCGAGCGTGTCGTCGGGACGCGCGGCGACCGTCTCGAACGCCCAATGAGCGACCACTTCGGGTTTCGCGCCGGTAAGCCCACGGCGCAGCGTGATCGGGCATTCGATCCAGTCACGCAGGACCAGCCGCTTGCTTACGACCGGCTTGCGCGCGGGCTTCACGATGACGGGTTCCCACGCATAAGCGACCGGCACGTTGCGCTTGAACGCGGCAAAGCCTTTCACCCAGGCCATCCACCGCGCGCCGGTCTCGCGCACGAGCGGCGCGAGCACGGCGACCGATTCCGGCGTCGCGGCGGCATGCAAAATCCAGCCGTCATAGTCTCGCTGGAGCCGCTCGATCAGCGCGGGATGATCGACCTCGCCCGCATAGTCGGGATGATCGCGATAGAGATGCGCGCAGCCGATATAGGGCGGATCGGCATAGGCGATCTTCACGGCTGCCTCCGCCCCGACAGCGCGACGAACAGGCTGTTCGCGGGCGGTTCGACCGCAGCGCGCATGTCAGCCGCGCGTTCGCCGGACGACGTTTCCGGTGCGGCCGGATCGCCGTTCGGCCGCGCCGCGAACAATGCAGCCCTGCGCCATGCAAAAGGATCGGACGGCGGTGCGGCAGCAAGCCGGCTGTCGTCCGCGCCGCCTATGATCGACGCGAGCTTTGCGAGATAGGCGCGCGTCTCGGCGGGCAGCGGACGGCCGCGCGATAGATATTCGTCGTAGCGGCCCGGCCCCGCATTATAGGCCGCCAGCATTGCCATCGCGTTGCCGTAGCGGTCGTGCATCGCGCGCAGGTAAGCCGCGCCCGCCATGATGTTGTCGCGCACATCATAGGGATCGCGTCCCAGCCCGTGGCGCGCGCGCAAGCTCGCCCAGGTGCCGGGCATGATCTGCATGAGGCCCATCGCCCCGGCCGTCGAGACCGCGCGGACATCGCCGTTGCTCTCGACGCGCATCACCGCCCATATCCAGCTTTCCGGGATGCCGAAGCGCCGCGCGGCGTCGGCGACGTGAACGGCATAGGGATGGCTGGCTGCCGTGCGTTCGGCCGGCGTGTCCTGTGCCCGCACAGCGTTCGGCCCGATGCCGGACGACAGCAGCAGGGCCGCGAGCAGGACGGCCAATCCGCCCCCGCTCTTACGCCAGCCTGCCAGCGTGCTCGCTGCGGTAAAGGGTGCGCGCGATGCGCCGGCCGTGGGCCGCCCCCGGATCAAGTCCGGGGCAGACTCTTGACCTTCGCTGCGCGCGCCGGTCAGCCTGCGACCGAGCGGGACGGAGGGATGCGGCTTTTCCGCGAACAAAGGGATGATGATCGAAACAGCCACCGATCAGCTCCGGTCGTCGCGCGGCCGGGGGCGCTTCCATGACAGCCGGAACGTCCGGCCATCGTCGTCGGCGCGGAACAGAACCGGCCGGAACGGCGCCCCGAAGAGCGGGCTGTCGATCTCCAGCGCGATGTAATTGCCCGCGCGTTCGCCGACCCGTTTCCATGCGCCGCCGACTTCCGGGCCGTCCTCGTCGTCGAGGTGGACGCGGTAATCGGGCGCGTTCTCGGCGTCGCCCGGATCGATCGCGACCAGCACGATCTGCTCGTCGACACCGAAATACCGGGCGCGCCCGGCATAGCCATTGGCGGTGGGTTCAAAGATATTCGTCGGCATGGCCAATCTCCTTGGCTTCGGGGGTGGAAGGCGATTGCGACGGCGCGCGCAGATGCAGCGGCGTCGCGCGGCCGATGACGGCGGACGCCGGCAGCGGGCCGAAATAGCGGCCGTCGAGGCTGTCGGGGACGGACGGGTTGAGCAGCAGCAGTTCGCCCGGTTGCAGTGTGCGGCAGCCCCGCCAGACCGGCAGCGGGCGGCCCCGGCCGTCACGCGCGCGGGCGCTGGCGACGGACTGGCTATCGACGCTCACCACGGCGCCGATGCGGCACACGCGCTGCCCGGCTTTCGCGGCGACATGCTTCAGCAGCGGCACGCCCTCGGGCAGATAGCCGCGCGCCGAAAGCCAGCGGGAAAGCCGCTTGGGCGGCGTGACGGCGACCAGCACACCGATAGCGGGATCGCGGTCGGGATGGATGCGGTAGAGCCCGATCGGCGCGCTGGCGCTGGCGTTCCAGATCACGCGCGGGAAAGGATCGGCGACGGCGATCGCGACGAACGCCGCGGCGAAGGCGGACGCGGCGGTGGCCGTCGCCATGACGTAGCGGCGGCGCGTCACCCTTCGATCTCCTTGCGGCGAAGCCAGGCGCGATGCCGCTCCAGCGTGTAAGGGCGCGGCTGGTGTCCCGCGGCGATGCGGTTGTGGACGTGGCGCCAGTGCTCGGGCGCCGCGTCGCAGGGATCGACGCCCGCCGTCTCCACCGCGTCGATCGCGGCGAGCACCTGCTGGACCTTGGGCCAGCTCTCGATGTGCAGGAGGATTTCGCCGCCCGGCCGCACGAACGGCAGCGTCGTATAAGGCTCGCCCGGCGTGACCGCGCGCACCACGTCGATGCGCGAGGCGATCGTGCCATAGTCGTTGGCGGTCCAGCGGACGAAGGCAAACACCGCGCCCGGCCGGAAGCTCATGACGCGCGTCCGGCGTGTGACGATGCGTTCCTGCGCGACGCGGCCGAAGCGTATCCAGTGCTCCAGCTTCTTTTCGATCCAGGTCAGTTCGACTTCGGTCAGCCGCGATCGCGATGCCAGCGCCGTTGGTTCTGTCGGCGTTCGGGCGGCCTGCGCCTGCTCCGCCGCGCGGCGGCGCAGCGCGGCTTCGAACCCGCTGAAGTCTATGCGCTGCGGATGCGCGGGATCGCTCATCGTTCGTCTCCGGTGATGTCGGGGGAGGTTCGCCCGAGCACGACGTCGAGCGCGGCTTCGGTGCGCAGGATGGCGCGGCCGATGGCTTCGGGGATTTGCGGGAGAACGGCGTCGCCGAACGCCTCGACGATCAGGCTGGCCGCAGCCGTCCGCTTTCCAGCGCCGATCGCAACGCGCGTGCCAGCCACCCAGGCGGAAAGCCCATCATCCAGCCGTAGGTGATGGGCAAGGCCGCCGTTCCAGTCAGCCCACGGCTCCGCAGCATCGCCGCCAGCGCGCGGGCGCCCGCCCATTTGTCCGGCGCGCGATCCGTCATCGCGCCGTCCATCACCGCGTCCATCGTCGGCGATTTCCGCCGATCGTAGGCCGGACTCCAGCCGTCCATCCGGCTGTCGCGCTTCGTCGGGGTGGGGAGGATTTCCGCCGCGTGGCGCAACAGGTTCGGCGTGTCGATCTGCGCCTTCGCGCCGTTCGCCCGGCGTCCCGTTTCGATCTCCTGCCGGCTCAATCTCCGTCCGCCGTTCGGTTTGACAGGCGTCGGCATCATGCCCGCGTGCCGGCTCGCATGGCCCTGCAACTGGCTGAGCACATCGCCCCGGCCGCCCTTGTCCGCATCCGATTTGCGCGGCGTCGCGAGGATCATGCGAAGCGGATATGTCGATCCTGCGCCGCCGCCCGCGCCGTCCCTCATCCCGTCCGTCGCCATCGGCGTCGGCAGCCTGTTCTCGCGAAACAGGTCGAACAGACCCGATTCCTTGAGGGCCGTCCGTGCGCCCGATCCACCCTCCAGCCGGATGCCGCCTTGCTGGGATTGCGATACCGGCGTCGGCAAGCTGGCCTGGGTCGTAGCCGATAAGCCAGGACCGCTTGCGGACATGGTTGGCGCCGACATTTTCAGCAGCCACCACGCACGGTTCGCAGGCGTAGCCGAGCGTTTCCAGGAGAAGGAGCAGCCGGTCAGCGCCGCGAGTTCGCAGATTAGCGCTGTTCTCAAAAGCGAACCAGCGAGGGCGGCACTCTCCGACCAGCCGGACGGCTTCGAGGTAGAGGCCCGACCGTTCGCCTTCGATCCCCCTGCCTTTGGTGTTGGCGCTGGAGATGTCCTGGCACGGCGGCGAACCGACGATGATGTCGGGCAGGAATCCAAGTTCAGAAACAAGTCGAGCTGCCGTGAGGGACCGGACATCCGCGTAGAGTCTGACATGGGGATTGTTCTCCGCGTAGAGGATGCGGCGCCATTCGACGATCTCGCAGGCGGCGACGGTGACGAATCCGGCGCGGTGCAGGCCGAGCGACCAGCCGCCCGCCGCGGCGCTGAACAGGTCGAGCGCGCGCATCATTCGCAAAGCCCGTATTCGCTGTCGCAGAGCAGGCCGTGCTCATCGGCGTCGCGCTGCTCCTGCGCGAGGAACAGGTCGTAGTTGCGGCCGCCCCGGCTGGTGCGCGACCACGCGATCGCCCTGTCGATCGTCGCACGTCCATGATCGGCGGGATCGCCGGGCACGGTCGGCGCGGGCAGCAGGGATGCCGGCGCTCCCGATATCGCGGTGCGCCGCGAAACGAGGCTGACCAGCCGTTCCCACTCCCGCACGCGATCGACTTCCGCGGGAAACCGCATGGCCCAGGCGCGCAGTTCGCGCTTCCTAACCATGATGCAGGTCGAGCAGCCGACCCGGCTCATCCCCATCGTGTAGAGCGGGTTATGCCGGAGTCCGTGGCGCTCGGAGATGGCGAAGGCGTCGGCCGCCGACCAGCGAAAGATGGGCCGGTAGAGCACCTTGCGGGCGCCGGAGGGATGCCGCACCGACTGGATCGGCGGCTTCTTCGCCCGCGCCGGGCTTTCGTCGGCGCGCTCGCCGATCCAGTCGATGACCGAGATCCCCGCATCGAGCAGCGGACGCTTGCGATGCATCATCGGGATCAGTTTGGTCTCGTCGGTGCAGAAGCGCGTTTTGGTGCCGGGAAACCGGCCGTGCAGCATCGCCATGTCGAGGAACGGGATGCCGGTGGGATGCAGCAGCTCGAGCGCGCGGTCGATCAGATGATCGGGAACCGGGGGCGAGACCAGGACGGGACATTCGCACGCGGCGAGCCATTGGCCTTTCGTGAGCCTGCCTGCCTGCCACGCGGCCCGGCGCTGGTTGCACGCGCCCTTATGGCGGGTCCGCCGCTTCTCCTTCGACCATTCCTCGCGCAGCATCGCGCGCTTGCGGGCGAAGGCCGCCGCGTCTGTGAGCCCCGGCACGTCGTTCGCCGAGACCGTCTCGATACACAGGCCGGTGCGTTGTCGCAGCCAGCCGTCGAGATACGCGATGTGGTCGAGCGTGATCGGGTTCTCGTGGCCGTTGTCTGCCGAGAGGAACCGCGGCGCGCGGTTGCCGAACGCGGCAAGCCCCCTGCGCTCGATCCGCTCGACCATCCGGCAAAGGACGGCCTGGCTGTCCTTGCCGCCCGAGATGCTGCCGAAGTGCTGGGCGGCGATCATGGCCGCGGTTCCGGCCCGCGCCGCGTAACACGGTGCCGGGATTGATCGCCGCACGCAAAAGGCGTAGTAGTATAGCGTAGGGGAGACGGCGGATTTACTGCCCGATACTTCGCGTCGTCTCGCGAATTATCCACAGCACCAAAGCGCGTTAGAAAGAATACGAAGTATTCTTTACTGTTAGCATAGTTAGAAGAGAGCCGATTCCGCGAGCGATTCCAGAAGCTTGTGCGGAGGTCCGGTTTTTTATAGGCCGAGTCAGCGGTTTTTAATCGGCCGAGTCCGGCGGTTTTCAATAGGCCGAGTCTCATGGCCGGTTATCCACAGCCAGCCCCATGACCCGCGCCGCCTTCTCGAACGGATCGGCGGGCACGGGCGCGAAGGTCAGCCGCTCGCGGCCGAACGCCCGCTCGATCGCCAGCGCGTAGCCCGGCAGCGACTGGCGCTGCACGATGGCGCGCAGCTCGAACGCGAACTGCTTCAAGGGCGAGAGCGCGCCGGATTTCAGGTGAAGGTGCGGGACGTCGAAGCTCCAGCCGCCTTCCTGCTGGCCGCCATGCTTGCGCACGATCCGGTAGAGCCAGCGTTCCAGCCCGCCCGTTAGGTCGAAATAGGCCCGGTCGATGGTGAGCACGAACGTGCGGTCGACGACGCCGGCATAGAACCAGTCCGGCAGGATCAGCTCCAGTCCAAGCGGACGGCCGTCGCCGTCGAGCCGTTCCTGCCACTCGTTGATCCACGAGAAGCGATGGCGTCGCCGCTGGTGCTGCTGGCGGATCGAGGTGGCGACCGTGGTGGATTGCAGCCGGTCGAGCGCGGCCTTCAGCCGGTCATAATGATCCTTGCCGGTGCCTCGTCCGGTGAATGTGAGGATTTCGTGCGGCGTCGTCGCCATCAGGCGCGAGGTCGGCAGCCCCGCGTCGCGCGCGGCGACGATCTGGCTCGCCGCCCATATCAGCACGTCGGCGTCCCATATGGTCGCCATGCCATGTTCGGGCACGGCCTCGACCGATATCCAGGTCGCGCCCATGCGGAAATCGATCGGCGTCACCCGCCTGCGCTTGGCGAGGCTGAAGAACGGCCAGGCCATGAGGTCCTGGGCATCGCGCGGCGCGATATCGCGCCCGAGCGAGGGGAACAGCGCGAGTTGGGCGCGCTCGCCGGAACGGGAGGCGGTGCGCGGCATCATCGGCGGCTCTGCGTGATCGCCGCATCCCGCTGCGGCATGAGATCGTTCTGGCCGGGGTCGGACGTGGAATATTTGGTGCCGAGGTCGGCCCAGGCGCGCAGGTCGTCGACCGAATAGACCACCCGTCCGCCGATCCGGCGATAGGCCGGGCCGCTCCCGAAATAGCGGTGCTTCTCAAGCGTGCGGCCGGAAAGGCCAAGGAAGCGCGCCGCCTCGGGGGTCCGCAGGTAGCGGGGCGGAAGGGTCACGGGCGGTCGGGACAAGGGGCGTCTCCTGCGAGGCGGGGTGGCAGGAGGCGATCATGGCGAAGTGCTCACGGCAGGGTGGGGAACGAAGATTCGCAGCTGCGCCGATGTGACCACCCCCCGGCCGCTGTCATGCGGCGGGCGCTATCAGCGGAAGCGCAGCAGCTTGCGGTAGTCGCCCTTCATCATGGCGGTGGCGTCGCGCACCAGGCGATAAGCGAAGGACCGGGCGTCCGAATTCTTGAAATCGGATGCCGAGAGATGCGCGGCCTCGTCCCTGCCGAGCGCGATCGCGATTTGGCGGTATGTCGCCCCGGCGAGGCGCAGATCGAGCGCGCGAAGCATCAGCTCGAGCCGGGCCGCGCGGATCGGGGTGAGCGGCCATCCGCGCGGCAATGGGCCGGTTCGCTTGCCCGACATGAGTCGATGGAAACGCAGCAGGCTGAGGATGCGCTTGATGAAGTCCTTGTCGAGCGGGACGATCGCGGCGAGCGGCCGGCCGGGCGTCGGATCGCGCAGCCACAGCCGATGCTCGCCGGCCGCGTCAGCGACGACGACATGCCGGCCGTCGATTCCGGCCTGGTCGGCGAGCAGCGCGCCCAGCGCCAGCGGATCGACCGCCTTGGCGCCGGTATATCCTTCCGGCGCAGCGTCGAGGATCACGGTGACGGCGGTGAGTTCCGGCCGCCGGATCACCGTGCCCGACAGCTCATCAGGCAGATAGGCGAAAGGACAACCCCCAGCGGCGGGCGAGCGTCGTTCGCTCGCTGGCCGGGGCGTTCGGGTTCAGTCGCGCCCGCTCTGCGCGATACTGGCGGTTGCGTTGCAGGAACGCGGCGGCGAATTCGGCCCGGCCCGGCGTGTCCGGCGCATTGCCGGCACGCCGCGCGCGCCCTTCGGGCGTCATTGGCATGGGATCATCCTCTCCAGCCGCTCATTGTGCGGAGTCTGGACCGCCGAGGATCGGGAGAAGCACTGCATCCCGACAGCGCGAAGGCCGCGCCAGGCGATGCCGGCCGCGCATCGGAATCCACGACCGGAAAAATCCATTTCGGTCTGAATGTTAACTTATTCGATGGCGCGCGGGCCGAGCAGATATGCGTAGCCCACTTCGGTCATCCAGCGCGCGCGGGCGAGATGGCTCTCATGCATCGCGCGGGCGCGTTCGGGTTCCGCGGCCGGATCGATCCCGAAGATATGCGCCGCCGCGTCGCGCCAGTCGGCGCCCTCGTCGTCGGTATCGAGCAGGCGGATATAGTCGGCGAGGTGATCCTCGTCATAGGCGGTGAGCCGCGGCGCGTCGGGCGCGCGATCCTTGAAATGCTTGCCGGTCATAACGCCCCCGTTCCTCCAGTCCCGTTAACCTTTTAGACCGAAACGGAGACGATTCTATACGCACGGCGGGCATGGCTTCGCGCGTCGTCCGCAATGGTCGGGTTCCAGGTCAGCAGCGGTTCGTCTGCGGTGCGCCCCCGCAAACTTCGCTCCTGACCCTGATCGGGGAGTTGGAAAACCGGAATATCTCGGTCCCTGTGACCTTTAGCCCGGAAGCCTGTTGTATACGTCACAGGCTCCCCGACCATGTGGTCAAGGATAGCGGCGCCGTCACGGCCGACGCCCAACCGGATATTCAGGGGTTTCCACGCCCCAGGCCGCCGCGTAGCGGCCCACGTCTTTCTTAGGACGGGGACGCCGTTCTGGCTACTGTCTCTTGCGAGCCGGGCGATGCCCGGCGAGCGCGCGCCATGACGGCCGCGCGGACCTATGGGCCGCGCGGCCGCCGCTGCTCCGGGCAGGACCTGCAGCCGGTTGTCGGTTGTCGGTTGTCGGTTCTCAATATCGGCCCGAGAAAGGCAAGAACGGCTGTTCTTTCCAGCTTCGGTCAACACGGCGGTAGGTCAGCCGCCGGCAGCGAAATGCGTTCCAGGTCCAAATCAGCGGCTCAAAGCCGTGCCACCAATCGGCGTCAATGTCGCCGCAACGCCCTTCAAAGCAAAGCTTATGGCGCGCGTCATAGAGTCGAAACTCCATCGGCAAACTGTCGCCCTCGTTCGTGCCGGCATAGGCGATGCTTCCTTCGGCATCTTCACCGACCCCGGCAAGGGAAGTGCCCATATGATCGGATGTGATAATCCAGCGCATGATATAATTCCTTGTGAGGGTGGCGCCCGCCGCAGGGACGGGCGCGAATGATGGGAAAGGGTGGCGACCTATGCGGCCGCCCGGCGATGCTGCCGCGCGGCAAGCCGCTTGCTGGCGGTGTGATAGTGGCCGTTGTCCAGTTCTATGCCGGTCCAGTCGCGCCCGAGTTGCTGGGCTGCCGCAAGGGTCGAACCGCTACCGCTGAATGGGTCCAGGACAAGGTCGCCCGGCTGCGTGAAAGCCTCGATCAATGGCGCCAGTGCTTCAACCGGCTTCTGCGTGGGGTGCAGGCGGTTCCCGCTGTAAGGAAAATCGAGCACATCGGGGATAGGCCGTGTCGGACGGACGGGATTGCCCTTTGCCAACAAATAGGCTTGCTCATGTTCATAGCGAAGGAAGCGGGCCGATGACGCATAACGCTTGCGGAAAACAAGATGGCCGACGATGCGGAAGCCTGCCGCCTTCCATGCATCCATGAACAAATCGACTTTGTTCCAGCCATAGAAGGAAACCGCAAAGCCGCCATCCTTCAAGACGCGGTGCATTTCCCGAAACGCCGGACGCAGCCACCGGCCGTTATCGTCATTGGCGACCTTGCGCCCCTGGCGGTCCCGGTAGCGGGTCACATAGGGCGGATCGGTCAGGATGAAATCCACCGTGCCGCTATCGAAAGCCTGCATCACTTCAATGCAATCACCGTTGAAGATCACATCGCGGGGAGCCTGTGCCTTGCTGGTCATATCTCAAATCCTTTGGTTCTGAAGTTCAGCGAAGCGGAATGCCGCGCCTGAACTTCTGCCCGGCGGCGAGCCAAGGGTAGCAACGGGGCAAGGGCGGCCGGGGCGGAGGGGAATCACCCGCCTGCACAAGCGAAGCGCGGAAGGTGGGGATACCGCCCCGGACGGTTCCACTTACCTTGACCGGCGCGAGGACTACGTCCTTAGCAACGATCGCGCCGCCTTGGCGGCGCGAAAAGCAAATGACAGCCGGGATTACCGGCGCGGCCTTCAGGCCGATCCCTGCTCGATCCCCCCAGACCGCTATCCTGCGAGGCACAAAAAAACCCGATGGCGTGGGGCGCCATCGGGTGCTGTCCGCCTTACAGGTCGCGGTAGGCTGCAACCTCATCGCTGAGGTAGGGGATGTATCCGTGGGCGCGTGCCAGTTCGCGCGCTTCCCACTTCCGTTCCCATTCCGGCTTGGCCTGCTCGGCGGCCATCTTCCGGTCGGCCCTGGCCTTGTTGATCCTGCGAATCTTTGCCCAATCCTTTTTCATGTCTGCCTCCTGTGTGCTGGCGTTGCTGATGCATCAGGCAGGCTTTGGCGGGCGACGCGGGCAAGCTGAAAAACGGAGGGTCCGCTTGCGGAAACCGTAGGCGCTGGCGCCGGTTTTCTGCTTGGTGGCTATGCCACTTCCCGCATGAGGCGCCCGGCAAAGCCAGATGCGCTAATCAGCAACCAGCCCGGGAGGGAGATGAACGGATTTTCGGGCAAAGCGGGATCGGCAAGGCTAGGGCCATAGTGGAAAACACGCCGGGCAAGGTAGGAATGGGGGCAGAAGTGGGACGCTTCCCCTGCACTTTGCGCGCATGGATGCCTCCGTCGACCAGGATGCGGAGTCCTGGGCTTACCGTTATCTGGCTGGGCGGGCGCCTGTAGCGAGTATGGCATCGTCCGGTGGCAGGCCGATGCAATGGCTGGTGCGGTTTCGCACGGCGCAGATCCTTTATGGAAAACTGGAAGCGCCCCGCCATTGCTGGCGGGACGCTTCCGCGGTCAGTCGACCTTCAGCTCGAACTTGCCCGTTGTCTCGGTCGAGACAAGCCGGAGATGAACGTCCGGCGCCAGGACCGGATTGAGTTTGAGCGAAGCGTAGGGCTTCTGGTCCTTGGTGGCCTTGAGCCAGCCCACACCGAATTCCACGCGTTCATCGTCGGCGGCAACGATGCGATAGTCGGGCGACTTGTCGCTTGCCTTGTCGCCGATCCGAAGGATTTCCACCTTCTCGCTGAGACCGAAAAAGCGGATTTCGCCGTGAAAGCCGCGATCGGTCGCTTTGAAGTTTCCGCAGATCATGTCGTCAGTCCTTTCTTGACTCGGGACCGCGCCCTTCGCGGCCTCGTGGCGTGTCGAAGATCGGGGACGTTCGGCTGCGCACCGCTTGCGGCCTATGGACGGCCAAAGGGCCGCTTTTTTGCTTCGCGCTGCAAAGCCGAAGGCGGCGGAAAAAAGCTGCCCGGCGCCGTTGCGCCGCCAGGTGGACACGATCAGATCAAGCCACGAGGGAGGCCGCGAGGGTCGGTCGGGCAGGCAGGACGGGAGACAATGCTGCACCCGGTATTTCAGCGGACCCAGCAGCGATGGCTGGGTTATGGCTTTCGCGTCGGCGTGGCAGGATTCACGGGCGAGCGAACAGCGCGGTGAATAGGCGCTCGGCTTCGGCCATGCCGTCGTCGGTCAGATGCACCGACTTTGCCTTGCGCGCAGGATCGGAGATCAGCCCGCGTTCGTGCAGTCGATCCATCGCGCTCCAGTCGAAGCCTTTCCAGGCCGTGCCGGTGGTGCTGAGGTTGAGCCATAGCAGGGCAAGCACCGCCTCGTCGATTCTGTCGGTGTCGGTGTCGGTGTCCGTCCGCGAGTCCATGCGCGGGAGGATAGCAAACCGGGCTGCACACGGCATCCACGATCCCGCCGTGAGCACTTATCTTTGCTACGCTACACTTCGCTATTTCCGCCTTGCGCCGCCGTGCGCCGAATCCCGCCGCCGTTGCTACGGGTCCGGCATGTATGCGCCCGAGGGCGATTTTGCTGGATTCCCGAGAGATGCGCGGCAGCTTGAGCAATATGGGACTCTCTCGCAAACGTCGCCGCCGCGCACCCCGCGGCTGGTCGGAAGGGCTGGAAGACCTGCACGATTACATGCAGCCGCAGCCGACGCGCGCGTCGGCGCGCAAGAATGCCGCCAGCGCGCCGATCGTCGTTACCGACGACTGGCCCGAGCAGGTTCCCATCGGCGATGCCGAGTTGCGCGTCATCGAAGGCGCTTTTCGTGAGGAGCTGGACGCCCTGTTCGGGCCGCTCCCCTAAAACGGCCAATGGAAAGGGGTTGAAATGTTCGTCAAAGTGACGTACATTGTAGCGGAAATGGATAAGTCAGGAGTCGGTCCCATGCCGCGCAAACAAGCCGTAGCGGAGTCCGCCAGAGCCAATCGCGTCGAGCGGCTCGGCTTCCGTATTGACGAAGAAACGAAGGATTTGATCGAGCGGGCAGCTCACCTCACGCGGCGCAAGGTCAGCGACTTTTGCGTGACAGCGCTAGCCGACACGGCGCGGCGAACGATCGCCGAGCATGAAACGCTCGTGCTGTCGGATCGCGACCGCGCGGCGTTCTTCGATGCGCTCATCAATCCGCCCGAGCCCAGCGAGCGGCTGATCCGCGCTCTCCAGGAGCACCGGCGCCGGGTTGCGTCCTGATCATGACGGCGCATGCGGATTTGCAGGTCGAGCCGCTGGGGCCGCATCACGACCGCGAGGGATTTTCCTGCGGCATCGACAGTCTCGATCGATATTTGCGGAGGCAGGCGGGCCAGGACATGCGCCGCCGCTCGGCTGGTGTGTTCGTTCTCGCCGAGCGTGCAAATCCCGGCGTGGTTCTCGGCTATTACACGCTTAGTCAGGCCAACATCGCGCAGGGCGACATTCCGGCAGCGGCGCGAAAGCATGTCCCGCGTTACCCGCTCGTCGCCGCGACGCTGATCGGCCAGCTCGCGGTGTCGCAAGCGAGGCAGGGCGAACGCCTTGGGGCGATCCTGATCGCCGATGCCGTCGAGCGCGTCTGGGCGACGGCCGCGACAGCTGGCTCGTCGATACTCGTCGTGGACGCCATCAATGATCGCGCGGCAGCCTTCTACGAAGGCAATGGCTTCGTGCGCCTGCCAGATTCCCAACGCCTCGTGCTGCCGATGCACACTATTCAAAGATTGGTCGAACGATGACGAACGCTGCTCTCGCCCCCTCGGAAACCGGAGCCGTGCAACCGGCGCTGCGGGCCGCGCTCTACCTGCGCGTCTCGTCGCCGCGTTCGGCCGAGAGCGATCTGTCGATCCCGGACCAGCGCCGCCAGACGTCGAGCTATTGCCACTCGAACGGCTGGGAAGTCGCGGCCGAGTTTGTCGAGCCGGGGGTTTCGGGCACAGACGATCGCCGTCCCGCCTTCCAGGAAATGATCGACGCGGCGCTGGAAAGGCCGTCGCCCTTCGACGTGATCGTGGTCCATAGCTTCTCGCGCTTTTTCCGCGATCAATTCCAGTTCGAGTTCTACCTCCGCAAGCTGGCGAAGAACGGCGTGCAGCTCGTCTCCATCACGCAGATTCTCGGCGATGATCCGATGAGCGAGATGATGCGGAAAATCATGACGCTGTTCGACGAATATCAGTCGAAGGAGAACGGCAAGCATACGCTGCGCGCGATGAACGAAAACGCCCGGCAGGGTTTCTGGAATGGCGCCCGTCCTCCGATCGGCTATCGCGCGGTCGCGGCCGAGCAGCGCGGCGCGAAGATCAAGAAAAAGCTGGAGATCGATCCGCTCCACGCCGAAACGGTGCGCCGCATTTTCCGGCTGGCGCTGGAAGGCGCGGATGGGCGCGGGCCGATCGGGGTCATGGCGATCGCGTGCTGGCTCAATGAGAATAATATCCGCACGCGCTATGGCGGTCGGTGGGGCAAGGGCATGGTCCATCAGGTGCTGACGCGGACCACCTATATCGGCGAGCACCGCTTCAACACCTATGACGTGAAGAAGGGGCGCGCGAAGCCGGAGACCGAGCACGCCATCATGGAGGTGCCGCCGATCATAACGGTGGCGGAGTTCGAGGCCGTGCAGCGATCCTTGAAAGCGCGCAGCCCGAAGATGATGCCGCCGCGGGCGGTGGGCGGATCGACGCTCTTGACGGGCATCTGCTTCTGCGCCTGTTGCGGTGGCGCGATGACGCTGCGCACCGGCACCAGCCGGAGTGGGCAGGAGTATCGCTACTACACCTGCGCGACCAAGGCGACGAAAGGGAAGACGGGATGCCCCGGCGTCTCGCTTCCGATGGATCGGCTGAACGAGGCGGTGATCGAGCACCTGGAGAAGCGGCTGCTCGATCCCGCGCGCCTTGAAGTGCTGATGGACCAGCTTATTGCCCGACGCGACGAATGGGTGACCGAGCGCCGCCAGCACGTCGCCGAGATGGAACGGCGCGCGACTGAGGTCGAGACCAAGCTTTCCCGGCTCTATGAAGCGATCGAGAATGGATTGGTCGATATGGGCGATCCGTCGCTCAAGGCGCGGATTGCCGAGCTGACCACCATCCGCGACCAGGCCAGAGGCGATGCCGAGCGCGCGGTCGCACACATTGAGCGGATCAGCCCGGAGATCACGGTCGAGAGCCTTCACGCCTTCGCGCTGGTCGCCAAACGCAAGCTCCGCCACGACGATGGCTCCTATGCGCGAAACCATATTCGGGCGGTGGCCCAGCGGGTCGAGGTCCACAGCAAGACGGATGTGCGAATCTGCGGCACGCGCACCGAGTTGCTGCGCACCCTCACCGCCGTCTCTGGCGTAGAGGCGGCGGTGCTAGGGACTCGGGCTTTTGGACCGAAATGGTGCCGCTTACGTGACTCGAACACGTGACCCCATCATTACGAATGATGTGCTCTACCAACTGAGCTAAAGCGGCGCGCGGGGCCTTGGTTGGCCGGTGCGAGCGGTGCCGTTATCAGCCTCGCGGGCCGGATGCAAGACGCCTTGAGCAGCTTGCGGCCCGGGGACGCGAAGTCGGCAGCGTCGCCAACTCTGGCACGGGGTCTGGCTAACGCACTGATGTGGTTAATTAACCCTAGTTTTACCTCCTTGCGAGACAGTGGCCGCCTAGGACACTGATTGGGACCGTTCCATGGATACTCTGCGCGGATATCGCGATGTCGGACAAGGCCATGATGCCGCAGACGAAGAGCTGCTGGCATCGGCAGACGCAAGCAGCGATGACGAAGCGCTGATGGACCCGCCCCAGACCTTTGGCAGCGACGAGCGGCGGATGCACGTCCGTGCCTATAACCATTGGGCCAAGTTGCTGGGAAATAGGGTATTTCCGTCGATCGAGGACCTCGATCCGGAAAATATCGAGGACTTTGGGCCGCACAGCGTGCTGCTCGATTTCACCTCGGGAATCGAGAACCCGGCAATCCCTTTCATCGGCAAGGCGCTCCGCGAGGAAAGCAACCTGCCCGAGTCGATCGCCTATCTCGACGAGGTGCCGGGCCGGTCGCTGCTATCGCGAATCACCGATCATTACATGCAGATCCTGGCCAACCAGGCGCCGATTGGATTCGAGGCCGAATATGTGAACGATCGCGGATCGACGATCATGTATCGCGGCATCCTGCTGCCTTTCTCGACCGACGACGACACGATCGACTTCGTCTATGGCGTGATCAACTGGAAGGAACTGGCCGACCGCAAGCTCACCGAAGAGCTGATCCTGCAGATCGACGAAGCCGTAAGACAGGCCCCGCGCAAGCCCGCGCTGCCGGTCTGGGAAGATGATCCCGTGCAGAATCTGGCACCGGGTGAAATCGGCGCGGAGCCACTCGACGAGCCGCTGTCGCTCGATGGCTATGCGATGTTCGACGATTTGTCCGATGGCCTGATCGAGGTCGGCTTCGGCGGGCTCGAAGACGAGCCGGCAGCCAATCCCTTTCCGGTGGTCGACCTGCCGGGCGGCGACGAAGCGCTCGCCGATCTGCTTGAGTTCGCCCGCGCCCATGTCGAGGCCGCGCTGGCGACCGAGGACCGGTCGCGTCATGCGCTCTATGCCGCAATCGGACGCGCCTATGATTTCGCGCTGGCGGCGCGCGGCAGGCCTGACGATTATGCCGCGCTGCTGGCCGATAGCGGCATCGCGGCCCAGGCGCGTGCACCGATGACCCCGCTGGTCAAGCTTGTCTTCGGCGCAAGCTATGACAAGACGCGGCTTGCCGAATATGCGTGCGTGCTCGCCCATGCGATGCGCCGCGACGTGCCGCGCGGCGGCCTCGCTGACCTGCTCGCGCAGCAGCCCGGCGGGCTCAAGGCGATCGTGCAGATCGAGCGCAAGGCGCGCCGTGCGCGCGACGAGGATACCGAAAAGCTCTGCCGCAAGCACGAGACGCGCCAGCGTCTGCGCGCGGCGCCTGCCCAGCCGGTCAGCGCGGTGGACCTGGGCGACAGCGAATTTGCGGTGCTGGTCGCGCGGCGCGATGCCAATGGCACGCTCGGCGTGATCGGCATTATCGGCGAGGACGACCCGGTAGCCGATCGCATCCTGCGCAAGATCGCGGGTTGAGCCCGGAACGCTATCTGCAAAGCTCGTAACATTTAATCGATCGACTGAAAGAAAATTACGTCATTTTGGCGTGGTTACCCGGCTGTATGCTTGAGAAGCCGCGAGCGATGGCGCATAAGCCGGGGCAGCAGACCCCATAAAGAGGCGGCAAACCAGCGCGCACGCGGGGCACGAGGAACCCATGGCCGACATCCAGAATGCTGCGTCCGATGCAGACGCGCCGTCCAGCACCCCGTTTTCCGATCCGAAACAGCATGAAAGCCTTCGCCAGACCTTGAGCGACGCGTTTCTCAAGGGCGCACTGCCGGGCGAGAACGAGGGATTTGACGCAGAGGCGAGCAAGCAGGCTGCCGATTTTGCGCTTAGGGCGATGGCGCGGCGTGCCTCGCCCGATACCGTGCTCGCGATCGAATCGATCCCGGGACAGGCCGGGCAACGGCACATGCGCCTCGCGATCATCAACGACGACATGCCGTTTCTGGTCGATTCCATCGCTGCCACCATCTCGCGCTTCGGCCTGGCGATCGATCGGGTCATCCATCCGGTGGTGGCGCTGCGCCGCGATGCCGATGGACTGCTGAGCGAAATCTATACCGACGAGGCCCCCGGCGAGCGGCGCGAGTCCGTCGTCTATCTCGAGGTCGAGCGCGCCGATGCCCGGCAGCGCAAGGCGCTTGAAGCCGCTTTGCTTTCGGCCATGGCCGATGTGCGCGCTGCGGTAACCGACTGGCCGATGCTGCAGGCGGCGATGGCGGCCGATGCCGCTGCGATGGCCGATGGCGAAGGCGCGGCGCTGCTGCGCTGGTTCCTCGACCGCAACATGACCCAGCTTGCGCATCTGCGCTATCGCCGCGATGGCTCTGCCGAAGCGCCGCTGGGCCTGGCGCGCATGGCGGGCGAGGATCGCCATCTGCTTGCCGCGCATTCGTTCGACCGCGCCTTTGCCTGGTTCGAAAGCGGCAAGGCTGCGCCGCTGATCATCAAGTCGAACTTCATCTCGACCGTGCACCGCCGCGCGCCGCTCGATCTCATCATCCTGCCGATCTGGGAGGATGGCCGCGTCGCCGCGCTTTCCGTCCATGGCGGCATCTGGACCAGCGCCGCGCTCGCCGCCGCACCCGAGCGCGTGCCGGTGCTGCGCGCGCACCTGAAGCTGCTGATGGACAAGTTCGGCTTTGCGCCCAACGGCCATGCGGGCAAGGCTTTGTCGCATGCACTGACCGCGCTGCCGCACGATCTGCTGATCGCGTTCAGCCTGGAAAATCTGGAACGCGTCGCGCTGACCGCAATGTCGCTGGCCGACCGTCCGCGCTCGAAGCTGGTCACGGTGCAATCCTCGCTCAAGCGGCACCTGTTCGTCTTTGCCTGGTTGCCGCGCGACGAGGTTTCGACCGGCAGGCGTGTCGCGATCGAGCGGATGCTGATCGAAGCGTCGGGCGGCAAGACGCTGAGCTGGTCGATCTCGCTCGAGGACGGCGAGATCGCTCTGCTGCGCTACGTGCTCGACGTGCGCGATGGTGCCGACCAGATTGACGATGCCGCGCTCGATGCCGCGCTGCGTGCAATGGTGCGCGGCTGGGAGCCCTCGGTCGAGGAAGCGCTGATCGCGCAGGGCGAAGACAGCCGCGCCGCCGCGCTGGCCAGCCGTTATGCCGCGCAGTTCCCGATGGCCTATCGTTCCGATTACGGCCCGCAGGAAGCCGCGCTCGACATCCTGCGGCTGCGCAATCTCGAAGGGCCCGAGCAGCACGGCGCGCGGCTCTATCGCAAGAGCCTGGACGCGGCGCAGAACCTGCGGCTGAAGCTCTATAGCCAGGCGGGCGCGATCCCGCTGTCCGAGACCGTTCCGGTGCTCGAGAATTTCGGCTTCGACGTGCTCGAGGAAATCCCGACCCAGATGGGCGGGGCCGATGGCGGGCATATTCACGATTTCCTGCTCAGCCTGCGCGGTCAGGGCGATGTCGAGGCGCTGCTGCAGCGCGCGTCTGCAATCGAGGCGGCGATTTCCGGCACGCTCGAGGGCAAGGCCGAGAACGATCCGTTCAACCGGCTGATCGCCGCAACCGGGCTTGAGCAGCGCGCCGTCATCTGGCTGCGCGCCTGGTATCGCTATCTGCGCCAGGCGGGCCTGCCCTATGGCATCGGCACGATGGTCGATGCGCTGCACGATGCGCCCGATGTCGCGCACGCGCTGGTTGCGCTGTTCATCGCGCGGCATGATCCCGCGTTTACCGGCGACCGCGAGGCAGCGACCGAGGCGAATCTCGCCGCGATCAACACCGGGCTGACCCAGGTGTCGGCGATCGACGATGACCGGCTGCTGCGCATGCTGCGCGCGCTGGTGATGGCGGTGCTGCGCACCAACGCCTTTGCTCCGGCGGCGAAGCTGGCCATGGTGATGAAGATCGAAAGCGCCAAGGTGCCCGGCCTCCCGGCCCCGCTGCCCTGGCGCGAGATGTTCGTCTATTCGCCGCAGGTCGAAGGCATCCACCTGCGCGCTGGCCCCGTTGCGCGCGGCGGGCTGCGCTGGTCCGACCGGCGCGACGATTTCCGCACCGAGGTGCTGGGCCTGATGAAAGCACAGCGCGTGAAGAACGCCGTCATCGTGCCGACCGGTGCCAAGGGCGGCTTCTTCCCCAAGCAGTTGCCCGATCCCGCGACCGACCGCGACGGCTGGCTGAACGGCGGCAAGGAGGCGTACAAGACCTTCATCCGCACGCTGCTGTCGGTTACCGACAATATCGTCGATGGCAAGGTGGTGCACCCGGCGGATGTCGTGGTGCATGATGGCGAGGACCCGTATTTCGTCGTCGCCGCCGACAAGGGCACCGCGACCTTCTCGGATACTGCCAATGCCATTGCGGCGGAGTTCAACTTCTGGCTGGGCGATGCCTTCGCCTCGGGCGGATCGCAGGGCTACGACCACAAGGCGATGGGCATCACCGCCAAGGGCGGCTGGGTCTCGGTGCAGCGACATTTCGCCGAAATGGGCGTCGATGTGCAGACCGATCCGGTGCGCGTCGCGGGCTGCGGTGACATGTCGGGCGACGTGTTCGGCAACGGCATGCTGCTGTCCAAGGCGATCAAGCTGGTCGCCGCATTCGACCACAGGCATATCTTCCTCGATCCCGACCCCGATCCGGCGAAGAGCTGGGAGGAGCGCGCACGCATGTTCGCGCTGCCGCGCTCGAGCTGGGACGATTATGACAAGGCGCTGATCTCGAAGGGCGGCGGCGTCTTCCCCCGATCGATGAAGGCCATTCCGCTGACCGCCGAGGTCAAGGCGATGCTGGGCATCGATCAGGACGAGATCGAACCGGCGGCGCTGATCTCCGCGATCCTGCGCTCGCAGGTCGACCTGATCTGGTTCGGCGGCATCGGCACGTACATCAAGGCCGCGTCGGAGAATAATATCGACGTCGGCGATCCCTCGAATGACCCGCTGCGCATCAACGCCGAACAGCTGCGTTGCAAGGTGGTGGGCGAAGGCGCGAACCTGGGCGTCACCCAGGCCGCGCGCATCGCCTTCTCGATGCTGGGCGGGCGGATCAACACCGATTTCATCGACAATTCCGCCGGCGTCGACTGCTCGGACAACGAGGTGAACATCAAGATCGGCCTTGCCGCCGTGATGCGCGCCGGATTGCTCGACGAGCCGTCGCGCAACGCGCTGCTCGCCTCGATGACCGACGACGTGTCCAGCCTGGTGCTCGAGGACAACCGTCTGCAAGCGCTCGGGCTTTCGATCGCCGAAAAGGGCGGCACGCGTGCGCTGCCCAGCTATCTGCGGCTGATCGAGCATTTTGAGGAACAGGGCCGGCTCGACCGCAAGGTCGAGGGGCTGGCCGACAATGCCACGTTCAAGCGCCGCGCGCAGGAGGGCCATGGCCTGACCCGGCCCGAGCTCGCGGTACTGCTCTCGACCGCCAAGCTGGCGCTGCAGGACGCGATCGAGCGCATCCCGCTCGCCGACGATCCGACGATGCGGCCCGAGCTGCTCGCCGCCTTCCCGCCGCAGATGCGCGAAGCCTATGGCGATGTGCTGATGCAGCACCAGCTGCGCGGCGAGATCATCGCGACCAAGCTCGCCAACCGGATGATCAACCGGCTGGGCCTGATCCATCCGTTCGAGCTGGCGGAGGAGGAAGGCTGCACGCTGGGCGATGTCGCCTGCGCGTTCATCGCGGCCGAGCGGCTGTTCGGCCTGCCCGCGATCTGGGCCGAGTTCGACAATGCGGCGATGGACGAACAGGTCCGCCTTATGCTGTTCGACGCGACCGCCAATATCGTGCGCGTGCACATTGCCGACGTGTTGCGCGCCAGCCCCGACGGCCTGATGCCCGGCGAGATCGTCGCTGCACTGAAGCCCGGCGTCGATGCGCTGATCGCAGGCATGGACGATCTGCTCAACGCCGAGGCCCGGCTGCAGGCCGCGCGCCAGGCGCAGGACCTGACCGCGCAGGGCGCAGCCCCGACCCATGCCGCGCATATCGTGCGGCTGACCGGGCTCGACGGCGCGGCGGGCCTCGCCAACCTTGCCAGCCATAGCGGCACCGGCCCGCTGCCGCTGACCCATGCGTTCGCCGACCTAGGCGCGACATTGGGCCTCGACTGGACGCAGATGACCGCCGCGCGCATGTCGCCCAGCGATCCGTGGGAGCGGCTGCTGGTTTCCGGGCTGGCCCGCGACTTCCAGCAGATGCGCCTCGACTTTCTCTCCAAGGCGCAGGGCGGCGACCCGCAGGATTATGTCGCGAACTGGACCGAGGCCAACCTGCCGAGGATCAAGCAGTTCCGCGGCCTCGTCGACCGCGCAAGGCTCGACGCCGCGCCGAGCGTCGCGATGCTGGCGCAGATCGCGAGCCAGGCGCGGATACTGCTGGGGCGGTAACTTCCCGTCCCGCCGCAGCCACGAAAAAGGGGCTGGTGCAGCGCTGCACCAGCCCCTTTTCATTTTATGCTGAAGGCCCGGCTTACGCCGCTTCCTTCTTCCGGCTCTGCTTCTTGCGCTCGTTCGGGTCGAGGAAGCGCTTGCGCAGGCGGATGGTCTTGGGGGTTACCTCGACCATTTCGTCGTCGTCGATATAGGCGATCGCCTGTTCCAGGCTCATCAGGCGCGGCGGGGTCAGGCGGATGGCGTCGTCCTTGCCGGTCGAACGGAAGTTCGTCAGCTGCTTCGACTTCATCGGGTTCACTTCAAGGTCTTCGGGCTTGGCATTTTCGCCGATGATCATGCCCTCGTACACGGGCACGCCCGATCCGATGAACAGGCTGCCGCGATCTTCCAGCGCATTCAGCGCATAGCCCACGGTGTCGCCGGTGCCGTTCGAGATCAGCACGCCGACCGGACGGCCCGCGATCGCGCCCTTGTACGGTCCGTATTTCTCGAACAGGCGATTCATGATGCCCGTGCCGCGCGTGTCGGACAGGAATTCGCCGTGATAGCCGATCAGCCCGCGCGAGGGCGCGCTGAAGGTGATGCGGGTCTTGCCACCGCCCGAGGGGCGCATGTCGGTCATCTCGGCCTTGCGCAGCGCCATCTTCTCGACGACCGTGCCCGAATGCTCGTCATCCACGTCGATGACGACGGTTTCATAGGGCTCGGTGCGGTTGCCGTTCTCGTCCTCGCCGAACAGCACGCGCGGACGCGAGATGCCCAGCTCGAAGCCCTCACGGCGCATCGTCTCGATCAGCACGCCCAGCTGCAATTCGCCGCGCCCGGCGACCTCGAAGCTGTCCTTGTCGGCCGATTCGGTGACCTTGATCGCGACATTCGATTCGGCTTCGCGCATCAGGCGATCGCGGATCATGCGGCTGGTCACCTTGGTGCCCTCGCGGCCCGCAAACGGGCTGTCGTTCACCGCAAAGCGCATCGACAGCGTCGGCGGATCGATCGGCTGCGCGTGCAGCGGCTCGGTGACGCTGGTGTCGCAGATGGTGTTGGCAACGGTCGCGGTGGTGAGGCCGGCGATCGAGATGATGTCGCCCGCGCTCGCCTGATCGACCGGAACGCGCTCCAGCCCGCGGAACGCCATGATCTTCGAGGCGCGGCCCGCTTCGACCACATTGCCGTCGGGGTCGAGCGCGTGGATCTGCTGGTTGGTCTTCACCGTGCCGCTGGCGACCAGGCCGGTGAGGATGCGGCCGAGGAAATTGTCGCGGTCGAGCAGCGTGACGAGGAACTTGAACGGGCCGTCGGGATCGGCGCTCGGCGCGGGCACATGGCCGACGATCTTCTCGAACAGCGGCTGCAGCGTGCCTTCACGCACTTCCGGGCTGTCGCCGCAATAGCCGTTGCGGCCCGAGGCGAAGAGCACGGGGAAGTCGAGCTGCTCGTCATTGGCGTCGAGCGAGACGAACAAGTCGAACACCTCGTCCAGCACTTCCTGCGGGCGGCCATCGGGACGGTCGATCTTGTTGACGACGACGATCGGCTTGAGGCCCAGCGCGAGCGCCTTGCCGGTGACGAACTTGGTCTGCGGCATCGCGCCTTCGGCAGCATCGACCAGCAGGATAACGCCATCGACCATCGAGAGGATGCGCTCAACCTCGCCGCCGAAATCGGCGTGGCCCGGGGTGTCGACGATGTTGATCCGCGTCTTCTCGCCGGCATTGTCCCATTCGATCGAGGTGCACTTGGCCAGGATCGTGATGCCGCGTTCCTTTTCCAGGTCGTTCGAATCCATCGCGCGCTCTTCGACGCGCTGGTTGTCACGGAAAGTGCCGGACTGGCGGAACAGCTGGTCGACAAGGGTGGTCTTGCCATGATCGACGTGCGCGATGATGGCGATATTGCGAAGGGACATGGATAAAGCCTGTATCAGGGGGATGGTCGCGGACACGCCGCTGCCCGGCACGCCTGTTGCTGGCGCGCCCATAGCCGAAGGTCTGCTGCAGCGCAACAGATTGCGGCGGGATGTGGTGCGTGGAACAATGCGCGTCCTTGCTCTCTCCCCTTCAGGGGAGAGATACGCAGGCTCGCCAGCTTGCTGGCTAGCCGAAGTTGAGAGGGGCCAGCGTTGGTGCGTTCCCCCCTCCCAACCCTCCCCCCTGAAGGGGAGAGGGCTCTACAAGCCATCACTCAACCTCATCGCAATGGGAATCCTTAACCACCTCCGCTCATCCTGAGCAGCGGGCACAGCCCGCGTCGTCGAAGGACCCGCGCCGAAGCTGGCCGTATAGCGGGGCCTTCGACAGGCTCAGGCTCAGCCGAGGTAGGGCAGCTTTTCAATCGTTTTGAAAAAACCTGCCATTCAGCAACCGACCCCATTGCCGACATTCGGCCCTCCGCTAAATTGAGCGAATGGAACACGCTCTACTCGCGTCATTTCTTGACGGCACGACGTCGGCTACGACCTTCGCTCAAGCCATCGAGCAGGAGGTTGATGCTTGCGAAGCTGGAGTTCGGTCGCCCACGAATATCGGCTATATAATCGTCACAGACGGTCCGCAGTTTACCGTCACCCGGACGCACATAGTTCGGCTTCTCCAGTCATTGCTCGATGGAACCATCCCGTGGATGTCGGTAAATTACATCGGCGATTGCCTAATGATGAGCGACGATTTTCAACCTGAAACCAAGGAAGTCGTAGAGGCAATCGAGTGGGTGGCCGATGACAGTCGACCACCTACAAACGACGAAACCCGCGCTCTGCTCGAGACATTGCGTTGAAGGCAGAAAACCACCCAGCCTCCGCCGTCAGCGCCGGCGCGCTCCTCACCCAGTAGCGAGACCGCGCGCGCCTATTCCGCGCAATCCCCCATCCACATGTCGCGCGGCATCTCGACGCGCATCGGCGGTCCACCCTTCGGATCGGGGATGCCGTCATACCAGAGCGAGCGCGCGAGGTCGGGCATGAACACGCCGAGCGGCGCTGGGCTGCCCAGCATCGGCGGTTCGGCGACATATTTCAGGCCATTGGGCTCGCCTGTAAAGGCGTGGAAATAGAGCGGCTCCTCGCCCTCCCGCTCGGGCAGCATTTCGGGCGGGTTTTCCGCGTCGCCCAGGCCGTTGACCGGGATCAGCGTGGTCGAGCCGAAGCCGTTCGAGCCTGCGAAGGTATAGTAGTTGCGGAAGATCAGCGCGTCGTCCTCGTCCTTCTGCTCGAGCACCGCGACCATGTCCGATTGCGCACTCGGCGGCAGCGCGGGCTTTTCGAAATGCAGCGTGAAGCGCGTCGACCAGGGCGAGCGATAGGTGGCTTTCAGGATCGGGCAGGCGAGAGGCTTGACCTGCACGGCGGCGGCGGGGTTGATCTCCAGCGTGTCGATGGCGAGCCGGTCGTTGACGATCTTGAAGCTGGCATAGGCATCGCCCGCGGTCGGGCAGCAATTGGCATCGCTGTCGCGCCAAAGCGAGAAACTGCTGCTGATGCCGTACAGGCTGTATTCGACGCCCTTCCACAGCCCCAGCCCCTTGGGCAGTCGGGTGCGCAGCTCCTCCTTCCAGCCGTTCATGCCGATATTGGCCCAGCCGGTATCGCGATACAGGAACAGCGTGTCGGCATTGCCCTCGCCCGTCCCGGCGGTGCGCGCGGGCATGTGCAGCATCAGCTTTTCGCCATCGTCGATCAGCAGCGGCGTGGATGTGTCGCCCTCGGTGCTGGCAAAGCCGATGAGCTGCGGCGCATCGCCGGTCACGTCCCAGGCGATCGCCATGCGCAGCGGGATGCCGCCGCCCGGCTCCAGCCCGCTCAGCTTCTGCCATGCGACCGAGCGCACCCTGCCCTCCTCGCCTGCGGTGAGGAAACCGGCGCCTTCGACCACGCAGCTTTCGACCGCTGCGACGGTGCATTCCCTCGCCAGTTCGCGCCCGAAACCGGACGGTGCGCGGATCGACGCGGCAAGCTTCGCCAGCCCCTCGATCTCGCTCTTCACATAGCCCAGGCTCTCGATAATGGCGTCGGGATTGGCAGTCTGCGGGCTGTCATCCTCGCTATATTCGAAGCCCCGGCGCAGATCGGCCAGCGCCTCGTCGTGGCGCTCGGCAATCACCGCCTTGCGCGGATCGACCTTGGCCCAGGCCTGGAACGCGGTCTCGACATCCGCCCAGCCTCTGGCGATCTCGCGATTGGCGCACAGCGCTTTCGCGTTCACGGTGCGGTCGGGGCACGGCGCGGCGGGTGTGGCCGCGAGCAACAGGGCGGGCAGCAGGATCACGGGAAACTCCAGTCAGGCGCGACCCTGCAGGCCCTGTTTTCAGCAAATAGCCGCCGAAATCAATGCGTTTCGGCGGCTTGTGCTTACTTGCCGGTCCAGTTGGGGGCGCGCTTCTGAGCGAAGGCGGCAGCGCCCTCGCGCGCGTCCTGCGAGGTCATCACCGGGCCGACGATTTCCTGCTGCTTCGCCCACATTTCCGCGTCGGTCCAGCCGCGCGATTCGACGATGACCTGCTTGGAGACGCGCACCGCGAGCGGGCCGTTGGCGCTGATCTTGTGCGCCAGTTCGAGCGCGCCGTCGATCGCCGGGCCTTCGACCACGCGGTTGACGAAGCCGATCTCGTAGCCGCGCTGGGCGGAGATGAAATCGCCGGTCAGCGCCAGCTCCATCGCGATGCGCGGCGGAATCTGGCGCGGCAGGCGCATGAGGCCCCCCGCAGCTGCCGCGAGGCCCCGCTTGGTCTCGGGGATGCCGAACTGCGCTGAGCTGTTCGCGACGAGCAGGTCGCAGGTGATCGCGACCTCCATCCCGCCCGCGAGCGCATAGCCATCGACCGCGGCGATCAGCGGCTTCTTGGGCGGGGATTCGACGAAACCTGCGAAGCCCTTGCCCTTGACCATCGGCAGTTCGCCGGTCAGGAACGCCTTCAAGTCCATGCCCGAGCAAAAGGTGCCGCCGGCCCCCTTGATGATGCCGACGCGCAGCGCGTCATTGGCATCGAGCTCTTCCATTGCCGCAGCGACACCTTCGGCCACCGCGCGGTTGACCGCATTCTTGGCCTCGGGCCGGTTGATGGTGATGATGAGGACGCCATCATCGGCGAGGGTCAAAACTTCGGACATATCGAACTCTCCCTGAAAAGCCCCTCTCCTTCAGGGGAGGGGTTGGGGTGGGGTTATCAGAACAGCAGATCGGCGAGCTTCGCGCGGTGCCAGGCGGCGTCACCGAACTGGCTGGCGTGCCAGATCGCGCTGCGGCGGTAGAGCCCGGCGTCGCAATCGTGCGTGAAGCCGAAGCCGCCATGGAATTGCACCGCGCGGTCGGCGGCAAAGCTGTACGCCTTGTCGGCGCTCGCCTTGGCCATGCGCACCGCGATCTCGCCGACGCCCTGCTGGCCGAAATTGTGCGCGGCGCTCAGCATGTGCGAACGCGCCTTTTCATACGCGACATAGGCATTGGTGATCGGGTGCTTGAGCGCCTGATATTCGCCGATCAGCTTGCCGAACTGCTTGCGGGTCTTGAGATATTCGATCGTGTAATCGATCGCGCTCTGCGTGCCGCCGCACATTTCAGCCGCCTGGAGCAGCGCACTCGCCAGCTCGATCTGGTTCAGCGCGCTGGCCGAGCGGCCCGCATCGAGCAGCGCCGAGGCCGGGACGGTAATGCCGTCGAGCGTCAGTTCGTAGGTCCGCCGGGTCTCGTCGACGATGATCTCGCGGCGCAGCGCACCATCGGGGATGGCCGAGCGCTCGATCAGCGCCAGCCGCACCGCGCCATCGACATTGACCGTCGCGATCACCAGCGCCGCATCCTGGGCATAGGCAACGAACTGCTTGGTGCCGGACAGCGCATAGCCCTCGCCGCTCGCCTTGGCAGTTGCCTCGACATGGGAGAGCGTCCAGTCGCCGTGCGGTTCGGAGAGCGCCAGCGTCGCGATCTCGCCCGCGACGATGCGCGGCAGCCATTCGCCGCACTGTGCCTCGTCACCCGCCGCGAGCAGCGCCTGCGCCGCGACGGTGCAGGTCGCAAAGGGCGTGGTCAGCAGCCGCCGCCCCATCTGCTCGGCGATCGGCGCGACCTCGGCCATCGACAGGCCGACGCCGCCATGCGCCTCGGGGATCGCGATGCCCAGCCAGCCCAGTTCGGCAATTTCCTGCCACACGGCAGGGTCATAGCCGCGCTCGTCCGCCATCAGCTTGCGCACCTTGTCGATCGGCGACTTGTCGCGGCAGAAGCTGGTGGCGACGTCCATCAGCTCGATCTGCTCTTCGCTGTATCCGAGGCCGCCGAGATGATTGGCGAGATTTTCTTCGCTGAAGGCCATGGTTTAGCGTCCTTTCGGCAGGCCGAGCACATGCTCGGCGACGATGTTGCGCTGGATTTCGGAGGTTCCGCCGCCAATCGTGGCGGAGAAGCTGTTCAAGTAGCTGCGGTGCCAATAGCCATTGTCGACCGCGCACGGATCATCGACATAATAGCCGCCGCGCGTTCCCTGGAAGGCCAGCGAGAACTCGGTCAGTTCGCGGATCATCTCGGTGCGCGCCAGCTTGTTCATCAGCGCCAGGCCCATCGGGCGATCCTGCACCAGCGGCCCCATGCGGCGCCGCTGGTTGTTGAGGTTCAAAGCCTGGATGTCGATCATGAAATCGACCATCCGGTCCTTCATCACCGGATCGTCGAGCAGCGCCTTGCCGCCGCGCTGCGACTGGCGCGCCAGTTCGACCACGCCCATGGCGTCGAGTTCCTTGAGGAAATAGCCGCCGGCCAGGTTCACCTTGGCTCCGCGCTCGTATTCGAGCGTCTTCATCGCGATCTGCCAGCCATCGCCTTCGTTGCCCATCAGGCATTCGGCGGGGATGCGCGCATCGGTGAAGAAGCACTGGACGAAGCCATATTCGCCGGTGAGCTTCTTGATGCGCCGCGTCTCGATGCCCGGCGCGTGCATCGGTGCGAGGAAGAAGCTGAGGCCCGCATATTTGTTCGGCCCTTCGTTCGAGGTGCGCGCCAGCAGGATCATGTATTTCGCGCGGTCGCCCAGCGAGGTCCAGATCTTGGAGCCGTTGAGCACGTACTCATCGCCGTCCCGCACCGCCTTCAGCTGCGCATTGCCGAGGTCGGAGCCGTTTTCGGGCTCGGAGAAACCCTGGCACCAGATATCCTCTGCGCTCAGCATCCCCTTGATATATTTCTTCTTCTCTTCCTCGCTGCCGATGTCGAGGATCAGCGGACCGGCCCAGCCGATGCCGATCGCGTTGAGCATGATCGGGCCGTCATATTTCTTCATCACCTTGGTGGCGATGCGCTGGAAATCGGGGTGCATCCCGCCGCCGCCATATTCGGTCGGCCAGCTCGCGCCGAGATAGCCTGCCTCGTACACCTTGCGCTGCCAGGCGCAGAGGAATTCGAACTGCTGGTCGGTGCTGACCTCCATGAAGGTCAGCGGCAGCATGAAGCCGGGGTCCTTGGGCGTGTTCTCGCGGAACCAGGCATCGGCCTGGGCCTCGTAATCCGCCAGCTCGGCAGCGGTAGGACGGGTTGCCATGTCTCTCTCCTCTAGCGCGCTCGATCAGGACCGCTTCGGGGATTCGCGGCCTCGTTTAATCGTTCGGTTAAATGAAGATATGCAGGGGTCGGAAGCGCTTGTCTAGGGCGTGCAGCGATTTTCCTGACATCCGTGTCAGTGACTTGAAGCATGTCGTCACCCCCGTGCAGGCGGGGTCCCGCTTTCTTGACGCACGGAAGCGCAAAAGCGGGATCCCCGCGTTCGCGGGAATGACGGGTCAGCCTTTGACAGGCCTGCAGAACGACTTCTTCCGAAACGCATCCACCGCGCCGATCTCGCCCCGGCTCTTCAGCAGCACGCGGATCAGCGCGACGCCCCTGGCATCGGGCATCACGACCTTGCGCGCGCCTTTGGGCGCCTGCTGATCCACCGTTGCCAGTACAAGGCGGATGGGCTTGCCGCCGGTGTCGCGGTCGCTCTCGACAAAGGCGACATCGGTCACGCTGTCGAACACGGTCAATGACCAGTAATGATCGGGAACAGGTGCGATCATCACCTCCAGCGGAGCCTGGGTCAGGTCGAAGGCGCAGATCGAATAGGCAAGATCCGGGCTCGGCCGCACGATCGTCTGGCGCTCGGCGACCACCGGCGGGGTGTGCGTCATCTTGTTATACCCGGCCTGATCCGCCAGCCGATGCCAGGCGCGGTCCATGATGACGCTGGGGGCGGCAGCGAGCGTGCCGTACCAGGCGGCGACTGCGGCGATCACCGCAAGGACGACGGGTCCGATCCAGCGGCTCATGACTGGCACTCTCCGCGTTCGATGCGCGGCAACGGCACGCTCCCGCGCCTGGCCAGCAAGTCGCGCGACGGGTGATACGCGCGCAGCGTCAGCTCGAATGGCTGATCGTCGGGCATCGCGATCCAGTGCGCGCCGGTCCGCTGGCGGGCGATATCGACGGTCCAGTTCGCCGCCTCTTGCGGACCGATCGCCGCGCTACCGACCGAATAAACGCTCGCCGGATTGGGGATCAGATAGCCCTGGCTGTCGTACAGCGTCAGGCTCCACCAGCGTGCATCGATCGCGCCGCCGGTGACGCGATAGGCGCATTTGCCGGTCAGTTTGCGCCCCGCGCTGTCGGTCGATGCGTTGAAATAGATCGCCTCGCGCTCGGGCAGGGCCAGCAAGCCGCGCAGCGCGACGGTGGCGCGGGTGGCGACGCTGGCATCGGCGGTGCCGACCTTCTCGCCGGTGCGCCAGGGACCGTTCTCGATCCCCATCGCAGCAAAGCTCTGCCGCAACTGCGCGACCGCCGTCCCCGTGCCGATCGCCAGTCCTGCGACCAGCATCAACCCATAGCGCAACCCTGGCGACATGGCGTCCCTCTCCCCTTGTTTTGACAGAGGCTATGCCGGAATATCGGTGGTGGTGGCAAGGGGGATGCGCTTGTGGGCTGGTATCTGCAGCGGGCGCTAGCCGGTCCCCTGCGAAGGCAGGGGCCCATCACCTGCGCTCACGACTGTCCCCTCGGTCGCGCGATCCGGCAACCTTTGGGAGATGGCCCCCTGCCCTCGCAGGGGACCGGCAGTATGTGCCCACTGTCTCCCCTCCCCCTTGATGGGGGAGGCAGCGAGACTTGGCAGCTTGCTGCCAAGTCGCAGCGGTAGGGGTGATGGTGCGGCTGGGTGTAAGGGCGCGTTGCACGCAATGCTGCTAAATCCGGCAAGCACCCCCCCACCCAAACCCTCCCCCATCAAGGGGGAGGGCTTTAAGTCAAGGCGAGAGCGCCTGCTCAGCCCTTCTTGAGCGCCGCCTGCGCCGCAGCCAGTCGCGCGATCGGCACGCGATAGGGCGAGGCGCTGACATAATCGAGCCCGGCTTTCTCGCAGAACGCGATGCTCGCCGGATCGCCGCCATGCTCGCCGCAAATGCCGAGCTTGATGCCTGGCCGAGTCTTGCGGCCCTTTTCGACCGCGATCTCGATCAGCTGACCGACGCCCTCGACATCGAGGCTGACGAACGGATCGCGCGCGAAAATGCCCTTGTCGACATATTGCGTGAGGAACCGCCCCGCGTCGTCGCGGCTGACGCCCAGCGTCGTCTGCGTCAAGTCGTTGGTGCCGAAGCTGAAGAACTCGCCTACTTCGGCGATTTCATCGGCCATCAGGGCGGCGCGCGGCAGTTCGATCATCGTGCCGACCAGATATTCGATCCGGCGCCCCTTTTCGGCAAACACCAGTTCGGCAGCGGTATCGACCACCTTCTTCATCAGCTCGAGCTCGCGGCGGGTCGCAACCAGCGGGATCATCACCTCGGGGATCGGCGCTGCACCGCTCTTCTCGGCGACATCGCACGCCGCCTCGAAGATCGCGCGCGCCTGCATCTCGTAGATTTCGGGATAGGTCACGCCCAGGCGGCAGCCGCGATGGCCGAGCATCGGGTTGAACTCGTGCAGTTCGTTGGCGCGGCGCTTCAAAACCTCGACGCCGACGCCGGCGGCTTCGGCGACTTCCGCAAACTCGCTCTCGCTGTGCGGCAGGAACTCGTGCAGCGGCGGATCGAGCAGGCGGATGGTGACCGGCAGACCCGCCATTACCTCGAAGATGCTGTGGAAGTCGCCGCGCTGTTCGGGCAGCAGCTTTTCCAGCGCGGCCCGCCTTCCCGCCTCGTCCTCGGCCAGGATCATCTGGCGCACCGAGGTGATGCGGCTCGCTTCGAAGAACATGTGCTCGGTGCGGCACAGACCGATGCCTTCCGCGCCGAAATCGCGCGCGACGCGGCAATCCTCGGGCGTCTCGGCATTGGTGCGCACCTTGAGGCGGCGGACCTTGTCGGCCCAGCCCATCAGCACGCCGAAATCGCCGACCAGCTCGGGCTGCACGGTGGGCACCTCGCCCAGCATCACCTCGCCCGAGGTGCCGTCGATGGTGATCGTGTCACCCTCGCGCAGTTCGCGCTTGCCGATGCGCAGCACGCGCTCCTTGTTGTCGATCGACAGGCTGCCCGCGCCCGAGACGCAAGGGCGGCCCATGCCGCGCGCCACCACCGCCGCGTGGCTGGTCATGCCACCGCGCGCCGTCAGGATGCCCTTGGCGGCGTGCATGCCGTGAATGTCCTCGGGGCTGGTCTCGATGCGCACCAGGATGACCGCATCGCCCATCTCGTTGCGGCGCTCGGCGGTATCGGCGTCGAACACGATGATGCCGCTCGCCGCGCCCGGCGAGGCAGGAAGCCCCTTGGTCAGCACGTCGCGCGCCGCATCGGGATCGAGCGAGGGGTGGAGCAGCTGGTCGAGCGCCATCGGATCGACGCGTGCGATCGCCTCTTCCTCGGTGATCAGGCCCTCGTTCGCCATTTCCACCGCGATCCGCAAGGCCGCCTTGGCGGTGCGCTTGCCCGAGCGGGTCTGCAGCATCCACAGCTTGCCGCGCTCGACGGTGAACTCGATGTCCTGCATGTCGCGATAATGCGTTTCGAGAATGTCGAACACCCGCGCCAGCTCGGCATAGGTCTCCGGCATCGCCTCTTCCATGCTCAGCGGCTTGGCGTTCGCTTCCTCGCGCGCAGCCTTGGTCAGGTACTGCGGCGTGCGGATGCCCGCGACCACGTCCTCGCCCTGCGCGTTGATCAGGAACTCGCCGTAATAGACATTTTCGCCGGTCGCGGGGTTGCGGGTGAACGCAACGCCGGTGGCCGAGGTGTCGCCCATATTGCCGAACACCATCGCCTGGACGTTGACCGCAGTGCCCCATTCGGCGGGAATGTCGTTCAGCCGGCGATAGACCTTGGCGCGCTCCGACTGCCACGATCCGAACACGGCGCTGATCGCACCCCAGAGCTGGTCATGCACATCCTGCGGGAAGGGCTTGCCCCATTGCTCCTGAACCAGCGCCTTGTATTCGCCGACCAGCGCCTTCCAGTGCTTCGCCTCCATCTCGGTATCGCTGAAGAAGCCATTGTCTTCCTTCATGATTTCGAGCGCTTCCTCGAACGCATCATGGTCGAGACCGAGCACCACGTCCGAATACATCTGGACGAAACGGCGATAACTGTCCCACGCGAAGCGCTCGTCGCCCGACACCTGGGCGAGGCCCTGCACGGTCTCATCGTTGAGGCCGAGATTGAGCACCGTGTCCATCATGCCGGGCATCGAAACGCGCGCGCCCGAGCGGACCGACACGAGCAACGGATCGGCGGCATCGCCGAACTTCTTGCCGGTGACGCCCTCGATATGCGCAAGGCCTTCGGCGACTTCGTCCTTCAGGCTGTCGGGGAAAACCTCGCCATCCTGATAATAGCGGGTGCACATCTCGGTGCTGATGGTGAAGCCCGGCGGCACCGGCAGGCCGATCGAGGCCATGCCGTCGAGATTGGCGCCCTTGCCGCCGAGCAGATTCTTGTTGCCCGCACCGCCATCATTGGCGCCGCCTCCGAAACGGTACACATATTTGGTCATCTGCTTCAGCCTGTCCGTGTTTGAATGGGTTATCGGTCGAAGTTAACCCTCGATCTTCGAAAAATCGGCGACGCGGTGAACCGCAGCGCGGAACCGCGCGAGCAGGTTCAACCGCGCCTCGCGCTTGGCCTGGTCCGCATCGTTGACGGTGACGCTCTCGAAAAACGCATCGATCGGCGCACGCAACGCGGCGAGCGCGGCCATCGCGCCTTCGAAATCCTCGGCCTGGATCGCGAGCTCGGCGAGCGGCTCGGCCTTGTCGAGCGCCTCGATCAGCGCGATTTCCGCAGGTTCCGGTTCATATCCCAGCCCGGAGCCGGGCTGCGCCATTTCCGCGACAGCCTGCGCGACAGCGGGGTCCTCGACCAAGGACAGCGGATCTTCCTCGCCGGTCTGCGCAATGCCGCCACCGGTTTCCGGCGTGTGGACCGGCGCGCTCGCATCGCCCCGTCCCTCTTTCTTGAGGATATTCGCCGCACGCTTGTACCCGGCGAGCAGGTTCGTCCCCTCGCCCGTCTCGACAAAGGCCTGCAACGCCTTCACCCGCGCAAGCAACCGGACGAGATCGTCCTCGCCACCGAGCGCAAACACCGCGTCGATCAGGTCATGCCGAACCCCGGCCTCGCGTTGCTGGACCTTGAGGCGGTCGGCAAAGAAGTCGAGGACGGAATCTCGAAATTGATTAAATCGCAGAAACTTTAATATACGAACACTATCTAAGTCTTGTTCGTAGAATTCACGATCATCGTCATAATCGAAAATTTCAATCAACCATAAGCCAACCTGATATTCCGAAAGATAGTCTAGAGGGCTCTCGTTATAAAAGGGTGAATGAACAAGATAGCGCTGACTCCCGGAAACATCAGTATCGTCATTGAACCAACCATTGACGACAGCGGCATACTTATCTTCATTTCGCCACCATACAATCCAGCCTCGGTAATAGGCTTCGAGTAGCGGAACGATAGTCAGGCGAATGCCATTCTTTTGTAGCAAGGAAATTATGGCCAGCGCGGCTCGTCGGAGCGCGAATGGGTCTTTGCTGCCTGTTGGCGTGTCGCCAACTAAGAAGAAAGCGAGCAGCGTATCAAGCTTGTCCGCGAGGCTCACCGCCACCGTCACCGGATCGGTCGGCACGTCATCGCCCTGCCCGACCGGCTTGTAATGGTCGCGGATGGCGGCGGCGACTTGCGGGTCGAGACCTTGTTTCGCCGCGTAATAACCGCCCATAAGCCCCTGAAGTTCGGGGAATTCGCCGACCATCTCGGTGACGAGATCGGCCTTGCACAGGCGGGCGGCCTGTTCGGCGAGATCGGCCAATTTAGCCCTCTCCCCTTCAGGGGGGAGGGTTGGGAGGGGGGCCTGCGCAGAGGTCGGCGACTGCCCCTCTCCCTCCGCCGCTTCGCGGCTCCTCCCTCTCCCCTCAAGGGGAGAGGGCTGAATGATACCCTCTTCGCACAGCCACCGCGCGAGCTTGGCGACGCGGTCGACCTTGTCGGCCACCGTCCCAAGCTTCTCGTGGAAGACGATATTCTTCAGCTTCTCGGCATGCTGCTCGAGCGTCTTCTTCTGGTCGAGCTCCCAGAAGAAGCGCGCGTCGGAAAGCCGCGCCGCCAGCACCTTCTCGTTGCCCGCGACGATCGCCCGGCCGCCGTCATGCGCGGCGATGTTGGCGGTGCAGACGAACGCCGGGGCGAGCGCGCCGCCTGCATCCTGCACGACGAAATATTTCTGGTTAACGCGGGCAGTTAGCTGGATGACCTCAGGCGGAACCTCAAGAAACGCCGGGTCGAAACGGCCTAGCAACGGCACCGGCCATTCGGTCAGCCCGGCATTCTCGACCACCAGCCCCTCGTCCTCGATCAGCGCAAAGCCCGCGTCCGCCGCCGCCTTCGCCGCGCCGTCGCGGATGATGCGCGCGCGTTCCTCATGATCGACGATCACATGCGCGGCGCGCAGCGCATCGGCATAATCCTCGACACCCGACACGGTGACCGCGCCCTGGTGGTGGAAGCGGTGACCGACGGTGGTATTGCCGGCGACCAGCCCATCGACCTCGCACGGCACGACATAACCGCCGAGCAGCGCGATGATGCCCTGCAGCGGACGCACCCAGCGCAGCGATTCCGTGGTCTGGCTCGCCGCACCCCAGCGCATCGACTTGGGCCAGGGAAAGGCGCGGACGATCGCGGGGATGGCGTCAGAGAGCACATCGGCGGTGGCGCGGCCCGGCTTGTTAATGACCGCGAACAGCGTCGCGCGGCCCTTGACCTCGCGGGTCTCGAGCGCGTCGCGAGTCAGCCCCGCCTTGCGCAAAAAGCCCTCGACCGCCGCATCGGGCGCATCGGCGGGAGGGCCCTTGAGCTCTTCGGATACCGCTTCGGTCGTTTCGGGCAACCCGCGCGCGATCAGCGCAAGGCGGCGCGGGGTCGAGAAGGTCTGGAGGCTCTGCGCCTTCAGCCCGGCGGCGGCGAGCTGATCGGCGAACAGCTTTTCGAGCTCGGCACGGGCTTTCGCCTGCATCCGCGCGGGGATTTCCTCGGAGAGAAGTTCGAGCAGGAAATCGGTCATGCCGCGCGCTCCCGGTCCGAACCGCAACCAATGCCGTCACCCTGAACTTGTTTCAGGGTCCATCGGGCACCAAGCGCCTTCGCCCTATCGGCTCCCGGACGGTCGATGGATGCTGAAACAAGTTCAGCATGACGGTTGTGCAACGTCACCATCACGCAGCCCACCCGTTCTTCTCCATCCACGCCTGGCAGCTGCCCTTCGCAAGGTCACGCACGCGGCCCATATAGGCCTGGCGCTCGGCGACCGAGATCACCCCGCGCGCCTGGAGCAGGTTGAACACATGGCTCGCTGCAATCGCCTGCTCATAAGCCGGAATCGGCAGCTTCGCATCGAGGCAATTCTCGCATTCGGCGACGGCCTTGCGGAACGCATCGAACAGGCTTTCCGTGTTCGCATGCTCGAAATTCCATGCGCTCATCTGGCGCTCGTTCTCGAGGAACACATCGCCATAGGTCACGCCCCGGCCGTTGAAATCTAGATTGTATACGCTGTCCTTGCCCTGAATGTACATGGCGAGCCGCTCGAGCCCATAGGTCAGCTCGCCAGCCACCGGCTTGCAGTCGAAGCCGCCCATCTGCTGGAAATAGGTGAACTGCGTCACCTCCATGCCGTCGCACCAGACCTCCCAGCCCAGGCCCCAGGCGCCCAGAGTCGGGCTCTCCCAGTCGTCCTCGACGAAGCGGATGTCGTGCAGCAGCGGATCGACGCCGATCGCGGTGAGGCTGTCGAGATAGAGCTGCTGGATGTCGCCCGGCGAGGGCTTCAGGATCACCTGATACTGGTAATAATGCTGCAGCCGGTTGGGGTTTTCGCCATAGCGCCCGTCGGTCGGGCGGCGGCACGGCTGGACGAACGCGGCGTTCCACGGATCGGGGCCCAGCGCGCGCAGCGTCGTCGCGGTGTGGAACGTGCCCGCACCCATAGGCATGTCATAAGGCTGCAGGATCAGGCAGCCGTGCTGGCTCCAGAAATTGTGCAGGGTCAGGATCATGTCCTGAAAGGAAAGGCTGTGCTCGCTCAAACGTCCGGCCTTCGCAGTTGCAAAAAGATGCGCCGCGCTTTGGCGGATGGCGGGGCGCGGGTCAAGGGAGAGGTGATTCAGGGTTGGTGTCAGCGGGTTTAGCTGAGCTTTGCCAGCCCACATTCGTCATTCCCGCGAAAGCGGCAATCCCGCTATTGCGCAAAGGTTGAAAGGAAGCGGGACCCCCGCTTTCGCGGGGGTGACGATAAGGGCAATAATCGGCGCCTATTCCGCCGCCACCGCCTGCTCCACCCGCTCTAGCGTCACCGGGGTGCCGTTGAGCACAGCATTGCCCGAAATCGGGTCCATCGCCGCCGGGTCGGTGAGGTCGTTGAGCGAAACGCCAGGCCTTTTCGCCGCGACCGAGAGCCGCGTCCCCGGCTTGTCCTGGCCAAAGCCGTGCGGGATCGAGATCACGCCCGGCATCACATCCTCGCTGACCTCGGCGGCAAGCTGCACCGCTCCAACCCGGCTGCTCACCCGCACCTGATCGCCGGTGGCGATGCCGCGCGCTGCCGCATCGTCGGGATGGATCATCGCGGTGCAGCGATCCGGCCCCTTGGCGAGGCGCGGGCTGTTGTGCAGCCAGCTGTTGTTGTTGCGCACATGCCGTCGCCCGATCAGCAGCAACTGATCCGGCGGCGTGGCTTCGAGCTGGGCGCGCCATTGCTCCAGCGCCTCGAGGCACAGCGGTGGGGCGCAGGCAATCCGCTTGTCGGGCGTCTGCAACCGTTCGGGCAGGCGCGGAACATGCGCGCCGAAATCCACGCCATTGGGGTTCGCTTCCAGCTCCTCCAGCGTCACCTTGTAATCCGATCTTGCCAGCATCGCGGCGAGCGCCACACGCGGCGGCACGATATTGGGTACCGCCTCGCCCTTCGCCGCCAGGATCGCACGCGCCAGTTCCGCCACGATTTCCCAATCGGCCTTGGCGCCTTCTTCCATCGGCAGCGTCGGCGCGGAATAATCGGCATAATTGCGGATCGCGATGGGGCCGAGCAGCAGCGGATAATGGTCTTTTTCGAGCGGCCCGCACGGCGGCAGGATGTAATGCGCGTGCGCGCTGGTCGCGGTGACGTACATGTCGATCGACACCATCAACTCGAGCTGCGGCAACGCCTCGCCCCAGGCGCCGGGCGACGACAAGGCGGGATTGCCCGATATCACCACCAGCGCCTTGATCTGCCCCTCGCCCGGCGTCCCGATCTCCTCGGGCAGCAGCGCGCTCGGAAACTCGCTGATCACCTCGGGCCGGTTGCCAATGCGCGAGCGGAAGCGATCGTACGTGCCCGGTCCGGCGCTCGCGACCAGATCAATGACCGGCGAGGAGAACATCACTCCACCCTCGCGATCGAGATTGCCGGTGGCGATGTTCAGGAGCTGGATCAGCCAGAGGTTGAGCGTGCCCGCCTCGGTCACCGAGACGCCCATCCGGCCATAGACAACAGCCGGTTCGCCGCTGCCCAGCCTGGCGGCGAGCGCGCGGATCACGGCTTCGTCGATGCCGCAATGCGCGGCGAGCGGCGCAACTTCGAAGCCGCGAATCGCCTGCCACGCCCCATCCCAGCCCTCGTCCAGCATCGGCGCGAGCCGGCCCGGCGAGACCAGCCCCGCCTCGTCGAGCGCCTTGAGCAGGCCGAGCAGCAGCGCGGTATCGGTGCCGGGGCGGATGAAATGGTGCGCGTCAGCGATCTTCGCGGTCTCGGTGCGGCGCGGATCGATGACGACCACCTGCCCGCCGCGCGCCTGCACCGCCTTCAGCCGCTTCTTCACATCGGGCACGGTCCACACGCTGCCATTGCTGGCGAGCGGATTGCCCCCGATGATCAGCATGAAGCGCGTGCGGTCGACATCGGGGATTGGGAACAGCGCATTGTGCCCGTACATCCACATCTGGACGAGCTGATGCGGGATCTGGTCGAGCGTCGAGGCCGAATAGAGCGTGCGCACCCCCAGAGCCTTGCGCAGCAGCCCGGTCTGCGTGCCGGTCGCGTAATTGTGCGCATTGGGGTTGCCCATATAGAGCGCGGGCTGCCCACCCCCTGCGATGATCCCCGCCATCCGCGCACCGATCTCGGCAAAGGCGGTTTCCCAGTCGATCTCCTGCCACTGGTCGCCGACCCGCTTGACCGGACGACGCAGCCGATCGGGATCGTCCTGAAGGTCTGCCAGCGCGGTCGCCTTGGGACAGATATGGCCGCGACTCAGCACATGATCGGGATTGCCCCTGATCGAGATGACCTTGCGCCCCTGCACCTCGACCAGCACGCCGCAATTGGCCTCGCACAGATGGCAGGTGCGCGCGTGGATGCTGGTGGCCGATTCGCTCGCCATGGCGGTCTCTCCCGTTGCTTTTGCGGCAAAGGGTATCAGCCACGTACCCAGCTGACCAGCCATGCAAACCCCCGCATTTCCGTAACGGATGTCAGGTGACGGTAGCAGATGGTCAGGGTCACTTGACATGGTCAGCGAATCACGACATATAGTCAGGGTCACATGACAAAAGGTCAGCGTCCTGCGACACCTGGCGGAAAGTGGTTGAGATGAAAAACCGGCTGAAAGTGCTGCGCGCCGAGCGCGACTGGAGCCAGGCAGAACTGGGTGCGCGGCTCGATGTCTCGCGCCAGGCGGTCAATGCGATCGAGACGGGCAAATACGATCCGTCGCTGCCACTGGCATTCAGGATTGCCAGGCTGTTCGGCATGACGATCGAGGAGATTTTCGATGATGGAGGCGAGCATGGTTGAAACCGACTGGCAGACCCGCGCTAAGCAGCGCCAGAAACGCATCAATGCCGTGATCGGGACGATGTTCGCGATGGGCCTTGTCTCCGGCTTTCTGGTCGGCTTTTTCGAGGATGAGAATGCCGGGCTGGTCGCGGCGAACAGCATCCCGCCCTGGCTGGCGATCATCAGCGCGATCGTGTTCGTGATCGCGGTCAGCTATGGATCGTGGAAGCTGATGCAGGTGTCCGACGAGCACGAACGCGTCATCCACACCAAGACCACCGTGGTCGCGGGCAATGTGATGCTGATTGGCTATCCTGCCTGGTTCGTCCTGTGGAAGGGCGGGCTGGTGCCCGAGCCGGATGCCCTGTGGCTGTTCCTTGCCGGCATCTTGAGCAGCGCGCTCGCCTTTGCCTGGTACAAGTTCCGTTAACGCCCCACCCCCAATATCCCCAACAAAAGGACCACCTCCATGACCAAGCTGTTCAAGACCCTGCGCAATGGCGCTGCCACCCTTGCCGTCGCTGCTGTCGCCACCATCGGTTTCGCCAGCGAGTCGCTGCTCGCCCAACAGCCGACCTCGGTCGCCGAAGCGCTCGGCCCCGCCCCTGCCCCCGCCGCAAAGGACATCAATCCCGCGATGTGGATCGTGCGTGACAAGGACACGACCATCTATCTGTTCGGCACCGTCCATGTGCTGCGCCCCGGGCTCAACTGGCTGAAGGGCGACATCAAGACCGCGTTCGACGCTTCGGACGAGCTGGTGATCGAGGTGCAGGAACCGGCGGATCCCGCAGCGATGCAGGCGACCGTGAACCAGCTGGCGAGCAACCCGCAGGGCGTGACCCTGCGCAGCCTGCTGACCCCGCCGGTGCTGACCAAATACGAAAAGGCGCTGGGCACGCTCAACATTCCGCCGGTGGCGCTCGACCAGTATGAGCCCTGGTTCGCCAGCGTCACGCTGACCACGCTGCCCTTGATGATGCAGGGTTATGACCTGAACAGCGGCGCCGAAAAGGTGCTGATGAGCGCGGCCAAGGCCCAAGACAAGCCAGTCGGCCAGCTCGAGACGGTCGAGCAGCAGCTCGGCATTTTCGACAGCCTGAGCACCGAAGAGCAGGTCGCGTTCCTCGACGTGACGCTCGACGCAGTGCCCGAGGTGACGACGCAGATCGATGCGCTGGTCGACGCCTGGGGCAAGGGCGACCAGGCAACGCTCGACAAGCTGATGAACGAGGGCATGGAGAGCTATCCCGGCCTCTACGATGCGCTGCTGACGAACCGCAACGCCAACTGGGTCAAGTGGATCAAGGCACGGATGGACAAGCCCGGCACCGTCTTCATGGCCGTGGGCGCAGCGCATCTGGTCGGCAAGGACAGCGTGCAGGCGCAGCTGGCGAAGGAAGGTATTCAGAGCGTTCAGGTCACCAGCAACTGATCTCCCCAGATCGTGACCTGGCAGGCCCCGTCAGCGCAGCTGCGCTGGCGGGGTTTGCCGCTCAGAGACTGGCGTTGCGGAAACAGGCGCGGACTTCCCGCACGAAGATATCGGGCACCTCGAGCGCGGCGAAATGCCCGCCCCGGTCCACCTCGTTCCAGTAGATCAGGTTACTGAACCGCTTTTCCGCCCAGCGACGCGACGTCTGGAACAGCTCCTTGGGGAAGATCGTGCCGCCAGTGGGCAGGCTGATCGGATCGAAACCCATGGCGTTGAAGCTGTGCCAGTAGAGTCGCGCCGACGAGGCCGCCGAGTTGGTCAACCAGTAGAGCGTGATCGTATCGAGCAGCGCATCGCGGCTGAAGCCCGAAAACTGGTCGTCGCAATCGGACCAGTTGCGGAATTTCTCGAGGATCCAGGCCATCTGCCCCACGGCCGAATCGGCGAGCGCATAGCCGATGGTCTGCGGCCGTGTCTTCTGGATCGCCGAATAGCCGCTTTCCTTTTCCTGATAATATTGCATCCGCGCCGCCGCGCGCTTTTCCAGGTCGCTCATGTCGCCCAGGGTCGCCGGATCGGGCAGAGCCAGCACCATGTTCGAATGCACCGCCGCGCACGCGCCGAGGTTCTGCCGCGCGATCTCCAGCGTCACCCCGGAACCCCAGTCGCCGCCCTGCGCGAAATAGCGATCATAGCCGAGCGCGAGCATCAGGTCGTTCCACGCCGTGGCGATCTTGGTAATCGACCAGCCTGTTTCGGTCGGCTTGCCCGAAAAGCCGAAACCGGGGAGCGAGGGGATGACGAGGTGGAAGGCGTCCGCCGGGTCCGCCGGATTGGTCAGCGGCTCGATCACCTCCATGAATTCGAGCACCGATCCCGGCCAGCCATGCGTCATGATCAGCGGGCGCGCGTTTTCGTGGCGAGAGCGGATGTGGAGGAAATGGATGTCCACCCCGTCGAGTTCGATCAGGAAATTGGGATACGCGTTGAGCGCCGCCTCGCACGCGCGCCAGTCGTACTGCTTGGCCCAATAGGTCGCGAAATCCTGCACCACCGCAAGCGGAATGCCCTGGTCCCAATCGTCCACCTGTTCCTTGTCGGGCCAGCGGGCGGCGCGGATCCGGGCGTGGAGGTCGTCGATCGCGGCTTGCGGCACGTCGATGGTGAAGGGGCGTATCTCGGTCATGGCCTGAGGCTAGACCGGCGCGCTCCTTCTGCGCAACTGACAATCGTGTCAGCGCTCAGACCGGGCGCGCGCCCGATCCCTTGCCGCCGCGATTGGCATATTCCTGGGTACCGAGGTGATAGACCTTGTCACCGCCCAGCACCGCCTGGTTCGAATAGGTAAAGCCCGGTGTCAGGGCGCGATACAGGTCGTCGAAATTGCGCTCGACCGTCTTGCGGAACAGCTCCTCGAAGCTGTCGATGACGAAATAGGTCGGCTGCATGTCCGAGATGACATAATCGGTGCGCATCACCCGGTCGACCTCCAGATGCACGCGGTTGGGCGACTGCGCCTCGACAGAAAACACCGCCTCGAGCGGCCCGGAGAGGATGCCCGCGCCATAGGCCTTGATACCGTCGGCCTCACGGATCAGCCCGAATTCGACCGTGTACCAGTAGAGCGCGGACAGCGCCTTCAAGCGGTTATACGCCAGCGCCTTCCACCCGGCGCGGCCATATTCCTGCATGTAATCGGCATAGACCGGGTCGGTCAGCATCGGCACATGGCCGAACACGTCGTGGAACACGTCGGGCTCGGAGATATAGTGGAATTCTTCGCGCGAGCGGATGAAATTGCCCGCCGGGAAACGCCGGTTGGCGAGGTGAAAGAAGAAAACGTGATCGGGAATCAGCATCGGCACCGGGACGACCGACCAGCCGGTGATCGCCTGCAGTTCCTCGCTCAAGCTGCCGAAATCGGGCACGCCGCCGCGCCCCAGATCGAGCCGGTCGAGCCCCGCCATGAAGCTGCTCGCCGCGCGGCCCGGCAGAACGTCCATCTGCTGCGCGAACAGATCGTCCCAGATGGCATGCTCTTCGGACGTGTATCGGCGCTGTTGCGGCTCGAGCCAGTCCTCACCGAGATGGCCGGGGCGCACCAGCGGCGCGACAAAGGTGTCCGCAGGCACATCGGGAATGACCGAGAAATCCACGGCACCGGGCTTGATGAGCAGGCTTTCCATAGCTTTTCCCTGTTGATGGCTGAGAGGGAGATATAGCACCGGAAAAGCGAAAAATCCTGCCTCATTCTTGCTTACAGCGAGCGTCTCAAAGACGGTTCTTCCATTTCTAGGCCCAAACTGGCAAATCCTTGCCATGATCGATCTGGACGCAGAAGACATCCGCATCCTGCGCGCGCTGCAGGACAACGGCCGCATGACCAATGCCGAGCTCGCCGAAACCGTCGGCATGTCCGCCTCGCCCTGCTGGCGCCGCGTGCGGCGGCTGGAAGCGGATGGCGTGATCCGGGGCTATGCCGCGCGGCTCAGCAGGCGCGCGCTGGGCCTCGGCGTACTCGCCTATGTCAGCGTCGAAATCGCCGACCATGGCGAAGCGGTGACGCGCGATTTCGAGGCGGCGGTCGCCGATCTCGACGAGGTCATCGCCTGCCACCAGGTCACCGGCGGCGCGGACTATATCCTCACCGTGGTCAGCCGCGACCTCGACAGCTATGCGGACTTTGCGAACACGAAACTGCGCCCGATCGCAGGCATCAAGGCGATCAGCACGAGCTTCGTGCTGAAAGAGGCGAAGGCGCAGGGCGGATTGCCGGTTTAGGGTCTTTAATATTTGACTGTTGCGATCGTGGCGGGTTGCTCATGGTAGAATTCAGACATTCTATTATGCGTTGATGGCCATCTGTTCACGCACCGCTGTTGTCACGCGTGCTGTAAGCCATTCATAAATTCCGAGCATTATGACTACAAGAATCACTGCGAAGAGGCCGAACTCCTTACCCAGAAATGACCCTAAAGCGATACCGGCGAGCACCAAGCCTAAACTCGTCTTTTTGGCGACAATCAGCTCTGTCCCACACGCTTTGCAGGCAAAAGGCTGACCTTTCTTGAAGCAAGCGTAGAAAAAAGAAATATGCGCTCCACAGCTGGGGCATTTTCCATTTTCAGATTTGTTTTTCTCCATTGTCATTCGCCCAGCTTTATCGGCGTTTCGGACGTTGGCCAAGCGGTTGATTGGAGCACCGCGGATTTTTTCACAATAGCTTATACACAGCCGTCCCCTCAGCCAAAGCCTTTCGAACGGTCCAGCATTATGGATGACCCGAGCATACACCGTCACCCTGAACTTGTTTCAGGGCCCATTCCTCCCCCATGCGGCTTCGGTTGCTGGGGCCTGATGGATGCTGAAACGAGTTCAGCATGACGGGTTGGCAATCATGCTCCATCAGCTAACGGATTGACCCGCTTTCCGGCGAAAGCCGGAATCCAGGGCGGCATACGCTTGGGGTGGGTAGAGCCCTGAGGCCTTTGGCAACCGCCTCGCGGCTTCGCGTGAACCCTTGCGGCAGCAGTTTCACGCGAAGACGCGAAGGGAGTTGCGCGTTGGGTTACGGGCCCGTGTCATGGCTCCTGGGCTCCGGCTTTCGCCGGAGAACGGGCCTGGAGTTACCGTCTGCGCGGGGGCTTCGACAGGCTCAGCCTTAGCGGGGGTGGGTGCGGTATGACCGACCGTGCAGTCGTGAGCAGCCCTAAGCCTGCCCCGCAATCACCCCGTAGAGATCATGCTCATCGGCATCCTCGACCAGAACATCGACGAACGATCCCGGCTCCAGCCCTTGCGGCACGTCGCGCAGATACACATGCCCGTCGATCTCGGGCGCGTCGGCCTGCGAACGCCCCGTCGCGCCGATCGAGCCGTCTTCCTCGTCGGGCTCGCCCACTTCGTCGATGATGACGGGCAATGTGCGGCCGACCTTGGCGGCGAGCTTCGCGGCGCTGATCGCGGCGGTCTTTTGCATCAGCCGCTGGTAGCGCTCTTCCTTGACCTCTTCCGGCACCGGATCGGACAGGCTGTTGGCCGCCGCGCCCTCGACCGGCTCGAAGCGGAAGCCACCGACGCGGTCGAGCTGCGCCTCGTCGAGCCAGTCGAGCAGATACTGGAAGTCCGTCTCGGTCTCGCCGGGAAAACCGACCACGAAGGACGAGCGGATGGTGATGTCGGGCGCGATCTGACGCCACGCCTTGATCCGGTCGAGCACCTTGGCCTCGTTCGCCGGGCGCTTCATGCGCTTCAATACCGACGGCGCGGCGTGCTGGAACGGGATGTCGAGATAGGGGGTGAGCAGTCCTTCGGCCATCAGCGGTATGACCTGGTCGACATGCGGATAGGGATAGACATAATGCAGCCGCACCCAGGGGGCCTTGCCTTCTGCCGTGCGCAGGCCGCCCAGCTCGCGCGCCAGATCGGTCATGTGCGCGCGGACCTGACGGCCCTTCCACTCGCGCGGTTCGTGCCGGGTATCGACGCCATAAGCCGAGGTGTCCTGGCTGATGACGAGCAGCTCGCGCGTGCCCGCCGCGACCAGCTTTTCCGCCTCGCGCAGCACCGCATCGATCCGGCGGCTGGCAAGATCGCCGCGCAAGGAAGGGATGATGCAGAACGAGCAGCGATGGTTGCAGCCTTCGGAAATCTTCAGATAGCTGTAGTGGCGCGGGGTCAGCTTGATGCCGCCCTCCGGCACCAGATCGATGAACGCGCCGCGCGCCGGCGGGGCGGCATCGTGCACCGCCTGCACCACGTCCTCATACTGATGCGCGCCGGTGACCGCGAGCACATCGGGGAAGCGCGCGCGGATGGCATCGGCCTCGTTGCCCATGCAGCCGGTGACGATGACGCGGCCGTTCTCCGCCATCGCCTCGCCGATCGCCTCGAGGCTCTCTTCCTTGGCGCTGTCGAGGAAGCCGCAGGTGTTGACCAGCACGACATCGGCACCGGCATAATCGCCGGACATCTGATAGCCCTCGGCGCGCAGCTTGGTGAGGATGCGTTCGGAATCGACCAGGGCCTTGGGACAGCCGAGCGAGACCATGCCGACTTTCGGCGGGGCGGGGATCGTGATGGGGGTGGACATGATGGCCGGGCGCATAGGCGTTTTGCAGCGGTTTGTCATCGGTGAAGTGCGATGGCGCCGAGCGGACGGGAGGCGGGCCAGCTCAGCTCCGCCGCGCGCCCGCCTCGTACCAGCCGCGCGAGCGCTTCACCATAGCCACGATGGTTAGCATCACCGGAACTTCGACGAGGACGCCGACCACGGTCGCGAGCGCCGCACCCGAGTTGAGGCCGAACAGCGCGATCGCGGCCGCCACCGCCAGCTCGAAGAAGTTCGATGCCCCGATCAGGCAGGAGGGCGCGCCGATATTCCAGGCCACACCCAGCTGGCGGTTCATCCAATACGCCAGAAAGGCGATGAAATAGACCTGGATGAGAATCGGCACCGCGAGCAGCAGGATGACCAGCGGGCTAGCGAGAATCGTCTCGCCCTGAAACGCGAAGAGCAGCACCAGCGTGCTCAGCAGCGCGAGCAGCGACAGCGGCTGGATGCGCCCCAGGAACCGTTCGAGCGTCGCTTCGCCACCCTGGGCCAGCAGCGCGCGCCTGAGAACCTGCGCGATGATCAGCGGGATGACGATGTACAGCCCCACCGACAGCAACAGCGTATCCCACGGGATGGTGATCGAAGCGACGCCAAGCAGCAGCCCGACGATCGGGGCAAAGGCGACGAGCATCACCGTGTCGTTGAGCGCGACCTGGCTGAGCGTGAAATTCGCGTCGCCGTTGCACAGGTTGGACCAGACGAAGACCATCGCGGTGCAGGGTGCCGCTCCCAGCAGGATCAGCCCCGCGATATAGGACGGGATTTCGCCTGCCGGTAGCAGCGGCGCGAACAGCCATTCCAGGAAGATGATGCCCAACACCGCCATGGTGAACGGCTTGACCGCCCAGTTGACGAACAACGTCACGCCGATGCCGCGCCATTGCGACCCGACCTCGCCCAGCGCGCCGAAATCGATGCGGATCAGCATGGGGATGATCATCAGCCAGATCAGCACCGCCACGGGCAGGTTGACCTTGGCCACTTCCGCAGCGGCGACCAGCGCGAAAAAGCCGGGCATCAGCGCGCCCAGACCAATTCCCGCGACGATGCACAGGGCAACCCAGAGGCTCAGATATTTCTCGAAAAAGCCGATCCCCGCTGGCGGCGCAGCGGTCTCGGCGGTCAGGCTCTGGGTCATGAAATCGGTTCTTTTCCTGGGGTGGCACCGCTCATCTGGCCGATACGGGCCAGAACCGGAGGGAAATCGGGCGAGGCGATCGCGGAAAGATCGCATGCGAGCAGCGCTGCGATCCGCGCCTGCATCTGATCGTATGCGGCTTCGAAGGCGGCGCGCTGGCCTTCGCCTTCGACCGCAGCCGGATCGGTAATGCCCCAGTGCGCCTTGATCGCGCGGCCGGGGAAAATCGGGCAGAGCTCGCCTGCGGCATTGTCGCACACGGTGATCACGATATCGATCGGCGGCGCGCCGGGCGCAGCGAACTCGTCCCAGCTCTTGGACCGGAAGTCGCCCGTGATTCCGCGCTCGGCCAGCACCTGCAATGCCATAGGGTGCGGCGCGGCCTTGGGGAAGCTGCCCGCCGAGTGCGCCTCGATCAGCCCGCCGCCCATATGGTTGGCAAGCGCTTCGGCCAGGATCGAGCGCGCCGAATTGCCGGTGCAGAGGAACAGGATGCTGGTCACGGCGCGCGATCCGATCACATCGTCGGGCAGCAGGTGGTTTCGGGCGCGCTCAACGCCCCCTTGGCGAGCGGGCCGGGGTCGCCGTACACCGTCGCCTCGCCATCGGTGTAAAAGGCCTCCCAAACGATACCATTGGGGTCCTTGACCCAGCTCTTTTCCGAGCGGGCGTAGCAGCAGGTAGTCTTGCCCTCTTCCAGCACCGGCTGGTCGGCCTTGGCGAGCCCGGCATAAACCTCGGCCAGCTCCTCGGTGTTTTCCGCCTGGATGCCGAGATGCTCGATGCCCTCGCTCGCGCCGCAGCCTGCGACCGAGATGGCGAAATTGACGCGCGGATCGTCGAGCTGCCACTTGGCGTAATCGGGCTTCACCACGGTCGGCTCCGCGCCAAACATCGCGGAATAGAAGGCGATCGAGCCATCAAGATCGCGGGTCTTGGCGTGGACATGCATGCGCTTCATCGGTCTTCTCCTTGGGTGAGCGGGTTCAGCAGCCAGAGCCCCGGCAGCAATTTTCGGTAAGGAAGCCGACCAGCGCGGCCATCGCAGCGAAATCGGCGGAATAGATCAGCGACCGGCTCTCGCGGCGCTGCACGATCAGCCCCGCCTGCATCATCTGGTTGAGGTGGAAGGACAGCGACGAGCGCGGAATGCCGAGCCGGTCGGCCAGATCGCCCGCGCTCACGCCATCGGGGCCAGCCTGGACGAGAAGACGAAAGGCGGCGAGCCGATGCTCCTGCGCCAGCGCGGCAAGCGCGGCGATGACCTCCGCGCTGCCCAAAACGTGACCCTCTGCAGACGAAGCGGCAACTGGCGAACATGAGACGAATGTTGATTCCATATTTCCAATATTATGGAAATGAAGGTAAGAGTCAACCCGTCGCACGGTAAACTTTTCGTCAACCATTTTGCCGCAATTTTGCCGCGATGTCTCCCCGCTTTGCCCCCTTGCCCGTTCTGGCGATGGCCGCCGCGTTGCTGTTCGCCGCGCCCCTGGCCTCGGCGCAGGAGCCGATGCTGCAATGCGTGCCCTATGCCCGGCAGGTCAGCGGCATCCAGATCTTTGGCGATGCGCACAGCTGGTGGCAGCAGGCGGAGGGCAAATACCAGCGCGGCCAGCGGCCTGCAGTCGGCGCGGTAATGGCGTTCAAGCCTTATCGCTCGATGCAGCTTGGCCATGTCGCGACGGTCGCCAAGGTGATCGACAAACGCCGCGTCCTGCTCGATCACGCCAACTGGTCGCCGATCGACGGCCGCAAGGGACAGATCGAACGCAATGTGCTGGCCGAGGATGTCTCGGCTGCCAATGACTGGAGCGAGGTACGCGTCTGGTACACGCCGATCGGCGCGCTGGGCACGACGCGCTATCCGGTGCACGGCTTCATATACCCGCAGGGCCGCGCGCCGAGCCAGCTGCAGGTCCCGCCGGTGCAGATCGCCTCAGCCGATCGCAGCGATGGGCGCCTGAGCCGCGAGGAACGCCAGGCGCAGCGTCAGGCCGAGAAGGAGGCGAAGCGCCGCCTGAAGCAGATCGAGAAGCAGCGCCGCGAATATGCGAAATATCTGAAACGCCAAGAGAAGGTGCGCAAGGCGACGGCCCAGGCGTCGCCGGCCCCGGTGCCCCGCCTGCCGGTCGATCCAATCGGTGACCTGATCGCTTCAACCGGCAGCTGAGCCGGGCGTTCAGGCCTTGGCGACCGGCGCGTCCTCGCCCAGATCCTTGTACCATGCCTCGACCGGGCCGCTCAGCTTCAGCGTCAGCGGCTGGCCCTTGCGGTCCATCGTCTTGCCCGCCTGCACCCGGATCCAGCCCTCGGAAATACAATATTCCTCGACATTGTTCTTCTCGACACCCTTGAACCGGATGCCGATGCCGCGGCCGAGCAGATCGGCGTCGAAATGGGGGCTGCGCGGATTGATCGCAAGCCGGTCCGGCGGCACGTCCGCAGCGCCGGTCGAAGCGGCGGGGGTCTGTTCGGGGGTTTCCGGGGTCTCGGTCATCATGGGGTCCGTTCTGGCAAAATCGTGCCGCGCCTTTAGCCAGCCCTAGCGGACATCGCAATAGACCTGCCGGATGATCCCCCGGTCGAGCAACAGCTGAAACAGCCGCGCGGCGCGATCCGGGCTGGACAGATCGGTAACCTCGCCGGACTCGTCGACCGCCGCGCTCGCCACGACCAGCCGCAACACCGCCAGCGGGTCGGTGGTCAGCACCCGGCCCCGGCGCGGGGTGGACGCGGCGTTCACGCCGACCACCCTGCCCTGCTCGTCAAAGGTCGGCCCGCCGCTGATGCCGCCGAGCGGCCCATCGAAACTGGGGACACGTTCGGCTTCGGCCCAGGCCAGGATCGGCTCGCTCTGCCCGGCAGGGCCACCGCGCGAGGCATAGGCGGCGCCCAGAAAGCGCGAGACCACCACCGCCGGATTGCCTGCGGGGAAACCCATATGATAGCCAAACGCGCCCTCCTCCGGCAGTTCTTCGGTCAGCGTGAGCGCGAATTCGGGAAGCGGCCCCTGACGGATGACCGACGCATCGGCCTCGCCGCTTTCGAGGACGTCGCTGATCGCATCGACGCCGTCCTCGGCAACCAGCCCGATCCGGTCGCAGCCATGCGTGACATGCTGCGCGGTCAGCCAGGTGCCGTCACGATCAACGGCGAAAGCCGTGCCCTGGCTGTCCTGCTGCGGCCCCGGATCGGCGATGACAAAGCTCTCCCCGATATCGGGCATCGGGCGGCGCGGGCTGCGCGGGTCGAACTGTTCGACGCTGAGCGGCGCATCGCCCCATTCCTCTTCGCTGCCGCCAAACCAGACGATCAGCAGCACCGCCCCCAGAACCCAGGGCAGGCAGCCCCGGCGGTTGGAAGTCCGCGCCTTGCTCATGCGCCCCGAGCGCTTTCGGAACCTTCCGTCATCTTGTGCATAATTGCGACGCTACCGGCACTGGCGACAGAATCAAGCGGCTAGGCGAAGTTCGGCTGCGCAAGTGTTGCTGGTCGCTCTGGAAATGCAATGCAACGCCAAATTCTGAATATCGCACTTCAACGCAATTAATGCTGCGTTCATGCAAACCATTCGGCATGTTGAATGTGTGATAAAATCGCAACGCCCTGCCATCAATGTTGAGGATGCTGGAACCGAGCCATGGGTCTGTAGGTTTGGCAACCGTCTGAATACCAAAAAGCAAGGACGCGAAACCATGAAGACCCTCATCAAATTCTCCGCCGCTTCGGCCATTGCTGTCGCCATGCTGGCGACGCCCGCATTCGCCCAGACGGTGAAGGAAGATACCGATTTCGACGGCGTCTATGTCGGCGGCCATTTCGGCTATTCGGCTCAGTCGAGCCCGCGCGGTGAAGGCGTTGTCTTCGACACCAATGTCGATGGCGATTTCAACGACAGCGTGCTGAATACCGCAGGCCTCAATGCCTTCAGCCCCGGCTTCTGCCGTGGTTCGGCCCGGGGCAACAATGCTGATGCCGGCTGCCGTCAGGACCAAAACGGCATCGAATACGGTGTCCGCATCGGCGCCGACAAGCGCTATGGCAATATCGTCATCGGCGCACTGGTCGAGGGCAGCAAGTCGGAAGCCAAGGATTTCGTCACCGCGTTCAGCACGACCCCGGCCAACTATACGTTCACGCGTGAACTCGATTACGCCATCTCGGCCCGAGCCCGCGCTGGCTATACTCCGGGCGGCGGCATCCTGTTCTACGGCACCGGCGGCGTCAGCTATGGTCGCATCGAGAACGGCTTCCGCACCTCGAACGCTGCCAACTCGTTCACGCCGCGCAACACCAAGGATTGGTCGTGGGGCTGGCAGGCTGGTGGCGGTGTCGAAGCCAAGATCGCTCCCAACATGAGCATCGGCCTCGAATATCTCTACAACACCTATACCAATGACGATTTCGCCGTGAATGTCGGTCCGGGCACCGCGCCTGCGACCAACCCGTTCCTGCTGCGTGCCGGCCAGACCGACATGCGCCGCAGCGATCCGAATTTCGAGTTCCACTCGATCCGCGTGACCACCGCGTTCCGCTTCTGATCGATAGCCGATCGTTGAAAATGGCGGGGCTGCGCAAGCGGCCCCGCCATTTTTCTATCCGGCGACGGCAGCCGCATTGAGCGCGGCCAATGCGACCTTGGTCATGGCCAGGAAGATCGCAGCAGCGAGTTGATCCTCCTCGATCCGCTTCGACAGGTTGCCGATCATCAGGTCGACCGCGCGGAACGCGATCAATTGCAGGATGAGCGTCACGCTGCCCCAGATCAGCACGTCCCAGACATTGACCGAAGCGGCGAGACAGAAGGCGAGCGGCAGCGCAAGGCCGAGCGCGGCTCCCCCGAGCGACACCGCTGCCGATACGTTCCCTGCACGGATCAGCGCGAATTCCTTGTGCGGGGTGATCCACATATAGAGCGCCAGAGCCAACGCCCACGCGACCGTCGCGGTGCCCAGGTGCAGCATGAAGATCGGCAGCCCGGCAAACAGGCTCTGGATTACGGGCGCGGGATCGGTCATGGCCGCAACTGTTGACCCGAAAGGGACAAACGATCAAGTCCGATCCGAACCCCGTCCCCATCCCAGCCAGGCCAGTTTCATGCGCATCTGCATCCTCATCCCCGACGCTGCCGACCTCACCCGCTATGACGACTGGCAGGACCAGGCGGTCGTGATCGAGCCGCTGCTCGCCATGCATGGCCTGACGGTCGAATGGCGCGCCTGGACCGACAGCGCACCGATCAAGGCCGATCTCGTGCTGCCGCTGATGGCCTGGGGCTATCACCGCGCGCTGCCGCGATGGCACGAACAGCTCGATCGCTGGCAGGGCGTGCGCTTCCTCAACCCGCTCGAGGTTCTGCGCTGGAATACCGACAAACGCTATCTGCTCGAACTCGCACAGCGCGGCGTGGCGATCGTGCCGACGCGGTTTCACGAACGGCTGGACGCGGCGGCGGTGGACGAAGCGCGCGCCGCCTTCGGCACCACCGATCTGGTGGTGAAGCCCCCGGTTTCGGCAGGATCCGACCAAACCTGGCTGCTGCGCGATGGCGCCCCCTGCCCGCCCGAAGCGCTGGGGCGGGCAATGCTGGTGCAGCCGATGATGCCGATGATTGCCAGCGAGGGCGAATATTCGCTGTTCTGGCTGGCGGGCGAATTCGCGCACGCGATCCTCAAACGCCCGAAAAGCGGGGATTTCCGCGTACAGGGCCAGTTCGGGGGCCAGTCGCAGGCGATCGAGCCGCCAGCGGCCGCGCGCGATCTCGCTCTGGCGACGCTCAAGGCGATCGATGCCGACTTGCTCTATGCGCGGATCGACATGGTCGGCGATGGCCGGGGAGGCTATGCGCTGATGGAAATCGAGCTGATCGAACCCTGGCTGTCGCTCGACCGCACGGCCGATGGCGGCAAGGCCTTCGCGGCCGCGATTGCAGCGGCGGCACGCCAGCCAGCCAGCGCCGGTTAAGGTCGAGCGCGTCACAGGAGCCACCATGACGATATTCCCTGCTGTCTTGCTGCTCGCGGCCACCCAGGTCGGCCCCGCCGACGCCAATGCCTTGCCGCCCCTGCCCGCACCGGCACCCGCCGAGGCCGACGCACCGAAACCCGGCCCCCGCGCGTCCGGCTTCACGGCGCCCTTGGCCGACGAGGCACGCTTCGATGCCTGCATGGACACCGCGACTGACGATCCCAAGACGGGCATCGTCGCGGCCAATGAGTGGCTCATCGCGGGCGGCGGCTATTTCGCGCGGCATTGCCTGGGCTTTGCCTATTCCAAGGAAGGACGCTGGTCCGCCGCCGCCGATGCGTTTGTCGACGCCGCGCGCGATGCCGAGCTTGCCCGCGACAAGCGCGCCGCAAACCTGTGGACCCAGGCGGGCAATGCCATGCTCGCAACCGGAGATGCCGACAAGGCGCTGACCTATTTCGACGCAGCACTGGCACAGGGCGTTGCCCAGGGGCTATTGCTGGGCGAACTGCATCTCGACCGTGCGCGCGCGCTGGTGGTCGCAGGGCAGACCGATGCCGCAGAGATTGCGCTGGCCGAGGCGCACAAGCTTGCGCCCGAGGACCCGCTCGCCTGGCTGCTCTCCGCGACGCTGGCGCGCAGGCTGGGCAAGCTGGAGCGCGCCCAGGCCGATATCGACATCGCCGCGCGCCTTGCCCCGCGCGATCCCGAAGTCGCGCTGGAGGCGGGCAATATCGCGGCGAGCGCCGGAAAGTACGACGTGGCTCGGCGCAACTGGACTCAGGCGATCGAGATTCGCCCCGAGGGGCCGATAGCGCGCACCGCGCGCGGCCATCTGAGCGAGCTGGACCGGGCAGAGGCGGAGACGGCAGCGCCCGCAAAGCCCTGACCCTCTCTAGCAGAGCAACCCATAAAGCCCTCCCCTCGATGGAGGAGGGCTGGGTGGGGGTGATCTTTCCGGATAAAGAATGGTTTACGCCCTGTTCGGACAGCACCCCAAGGCACCCTCACCCTCACCGCTGCGACTAGGGTCAGGACCTATTAACCGCTTGCGCGCGGCGTGAACGGTTGATTCAATATGGCAGGAGGTAGCTGCCATGGCTGATTTGCTGATGTTGAG
>FWWM01001706.1_pt1 | contig 65046 bp, 49 predicted proteins | sample 2228351 | NCBI WGS metagenome assembly FWWM01 (sample SAMEA103939774, study PRJEB20133) | metagenome
ACCCGCTTCATCGAGCTGGCCGGCGAGATAAACGTCTCGATGCCCTACTACGTCGTCCTGCGGACGATGGAAGCCCTGAACACTCAGGGCAAAAGCCTCAAGGGCTCAAAAGTGCTGATTCTCGGCCTGGCTTACAAAAAAGATGTGGACGACCCGCGGGAATCCCCTTCCTTCAAGCTGATTGAACTTCTGAAGCATCGCGGCGCCGAGGTTGACTACAACGACCCCTACATCCCTAAACCGCCAATAACCCGCAGGTGGAAGCTGGAGAAAGACTCGGTGGAGCTCACGGCGAAAAACTTAGCTTCCTACGACTGCGTGATCATAGCGACCGACCACTCAGTCTACGACGCCGCCTTCATCCACAAGCACGCCAAGCTGATTGTCGATACGCGGAATCTGATGGGCAGGGCGGGAATTAAGTCAGATAAGATAGTTAAGGCATGAGCAAAACGGGGACATGCAAAACGGGGACATGAAACATTTTACAGAGCAATCATTTGTCTTCTATTCTCTCTTAATAAAGTTCGTGTCCCCTGTTTTGCTCGGGGACATGAACAGTTTTTCAGAGAAATCCGCTATTAAAGTCCATTCTCACTTAAAACGGCTCGTGTCCCCAGTTTTGCTCCATTCTCTTCCAAAATGTTTCGTGTCCCCCGTTTTGCGTGGGGACATGAACTTTTTTTCTGGGCAGTCATTTATTTTCTACTCCCTCTTAAAAAAGTTCGTGTCCCCTGTTACCTTAGCTCTCCCAAAAAAGCTCGCGTCCCCAATTAATCTAACCGAGGTTCACCCATGAAAAAAATCCTTATCACCGGAACAGCAGGCTTTATCGGCTTTCATCTGGCAGAGCGCCTGGCTCGCCAGTTTCCCGATTATGAAATAATTGGACTTGATAACATAAACGATTATTATGACGTTAACCTGAAACTCGCTAGACTTTCAGAAAGCGGCATTCAGAGAGACCGGATTGGATACAACAAGTTCACTCAAAGCCAGAAATATCCTAACTACAGATTTATCAAATTAAATCTTGAAGACCGGGACAATATGCTATCTCTCTTTTCCACCGAAAAATTCAACATCGTACTTCATCTCGCAGCCCAGGCCGGTGTCCGCTATAGCTTAAAAAATCCTTATACCTACATTGATAGCAATATAACCGGTTTCCTTAATATTCTCGAAGGTTGCCGTTATAACCTACCTGAACATCTTATTTTCGCTTCATCCAGCTCCGTCTATGGAGCTAATCAGAAGATGCCTTTTTCTACACACGACCATACCGACCATCCCCTTTCTCTCTATGGTGCCACCAAAAAATCCAACGAGCTAATGGCACACGCCTACTCAAATCTCTTTGATATCCCCTGCACCGGACTGCGCTTCTTCACGGTATACGGCCCCTGGGGACGTCCTGATATGGCGATGTTTTTATTTGCCCGGGCGATAATGGAAGGCAAACCCATAGAACTTTTCAACTACGGAAAGATGAAACGTGATTTCACCTACGTAGACGACGTAGTCGAAGCGATGGTTAGACTAATTGATAAAGCACCACAGAAAAATAACAATTGGAATGCTTCAGAGCCCGACCCGGCTACAAGCTTTTGCCCTTACAGGATAATCAATATAGGAAATAATACGCCGGTAGAGATTGTCTATGTAGTGGAATTAATTGAAAAAAATCTCGGAAGGAAAGCAGAAAAGGCCCTCGTCCCGATTCAGTCCGGGGACGTCCCGGCTACGATGGCAAATGTGGATCATCTATGGGAATTTATTAACTTCAAACCTTCAACGAAAATAGAGGATGGAGTGAGAAGTTTTATCGCCTGGTTCAAAAAATATTACAAAATATGACAATTGAAAACAAAATAACTCGCCCTATATTAAAATAAAATGAAGATTCCAAGGTTCTTCAAAAAACAAACTATAACACAGGCAGCGCTCATAATCGCCGTTATTTCCTTCATAAGCAAATTTTTTGGCTTTTTCCGCGAAGTCCTGGTAGCTAAATATTTTGGCGCTTCTTCTCAAACCGACGCCTTTCTTGTGGCGTTGATAATTCCAACGTCATTCCTTGGCCTTTTTTCGGGCGGATTTAAAACAGTTATGATCCCTTTCTACCTTGAGAAAAAAACTCAAAGCCAAGAGGCTGCTCGGAGCTTCGTTAATTCTGTTTTTATTGCTTCGGGAAGCATATTTATTTTTTTATCTATTCTTATCTTTATATTTGCCCCAACCTGCGTCCGTATTATTGCCTATGGCTTTAAAGGTGAAACCTTTATTTTAGCAGTCACTCTCACTCGCTATCTAATAATTTCTGGCCTGTTTACGGTATTTGTTGGAATGTTTACCGGCCTTTTCCAGGCTGAAAAACAATTCTTTTTCCCTACATTTGTTACGTTCCTGGGAAATGTGGGCCTTGTCTTATCCTTATTCTTTCTTCACGACTACCTCGGGATTCACAGTTGGACTATTGGACAGATATTTGAATATGGATTTGCTTTCTTTTCAATGATGATCATCCTCTGCTGGCATAAGAGATTTTTTCACTCATTAAGCTATAAACAAATAGACTTTTCCGAAATAAAAAACTTCGCCATTCTTCTTGTGCCCCTTGTAATTTCAAGTGGACTTTCCGTTTTGAATCAGTTAGTTGACAAGACAATAGCTTCAGTACTTGGTCCGGGCTCAATAGCCGCATTAAACTTTGCTGCTCGTATTTGGGGAATTCCAATTACGCTCATGTCTGTGCCCATTGCCACCGCGGTTTTCCCAAGTTTATCAGAACTTGCCCTTAATGGCTCTTCTAAAAAAGAATATGAACAAAAGGTTAACAGAACCTTGAGCTATATGTTCTATTTGATAATTCCGGCATCCTTTTTCCTTTTTTTTCTATCTGAACCCATTGTTCGTCTCTTTTTTGAAAGAGGGATGTTTGATGAAAAAGCAACTTATCTGACTTCTTCTGTTCTTAAAATGTATGTACTCGGTCTTTTTGCCCACGCCATCTCGCCAGTTCTTGCCCGAGTCTTTTATTCTTTTAAAAATACATCCACTCCGCTTTTAATAAGCACCATCTGCGTTAGTCTAAACATCATTTTAAATATTTTGCTTTCAAAATTAATGGGAGCTAAGGGAATTGCTTTGGCTACATCCATCGTAATGTTTACTAATATAATCTTGTTTAGCTACTTTTTGAGAAAATATCTAATTATTTTCTCGCACCGTTTAAATATTGATATCTTAAAAACATTTATCTGCGCAATCCCAATTGGACTTATTTCCTTTCTATCTACCCCATTTGTTATGAATATTCCCACTTCATCAATTTCCGGTTTTATAAATCTTGCTTTGAGAATAGGAATAGTTGGTTTGATTTGCCTGATTCCATTTTTTGCACTAAGCCAGCTACTCTCACTTGAACCATATGAATTTATAAAAAGCTACTTATTTAGCCTAATTAAAAGGCACATAAAATAAAAAATTGATCGAATGAGTATGCTGGATACTAAGCCGGACAGACTCAATCGTACATAAAAACTTCGCTGGCCAAGGGTGCTGAGGCTTAAAATGGTGAGCCTATGATGGCTAAATTTATAATATGAAAGCGCCTGATGTTCTTATTGCCTAATATATATAAGGCAAGGGGGCAAAGCGAGATGACTATGTTTTATGGGTGCGATAAACATAAGAAATATACTTTATTCACCTGGGTAGAGGAATCTGGATTGTCAAGCCCGTTCTTCCAAGTCAAAAACGCGTGAAGCGAGTTTATAGAATATCTTAGCACTCTTACTTCGATCCCTCTTATTTCTCTGGAGACTGTGGGCAATTGGTACTGAATGGTGGAGTAGATGGAGAAAGCTGGCCATCTTCCCCCTTTGACTAACGCAGCTAAAGCTGAGGCCATGATGAGCAAGATCAATAAGACTAATAAGCTGGATTCCAGGGGGTCTGGCTACCCTTTTGCGTAACAGCACACTGCCTTCAGTCTGGATACCTCGGGTGAGCTAAGGGATAAAAGGAAGCTATCAAGGACGTGGATAACTTTGGTATTGACGAGAAAAATGATAAAAGATAGAATTCGCCATCTTGTTAAAATATGCACTTCATATGGATGATATAAGCGACATCTTCGTACTTAAGGCACGTCCTATCCGGGAAACAAGGCGCAGGAGCTTCAGCCATATACTCGGGAGTGTTTATTTAAAGAGTTGGAACTTTTGGATGAGATAGAACAGTGGATTCAGCAAATTGAGGCGGTAATTAAATCGATTATGGTCAAAACCGAGGAGATAAAGCTTCTCCAGACTATTCCTAAAGTAGGTTTTATTCTTGCGTTGGTCATAGCCACAGAAACAGATGATATCAATCGGTTCTCATGTCCGGAGAAGCTGGCCAGTTATGCTGGTACTACTGCACGGGTTAAAGCCAGTGGAGGAAATGTTTTTTTGGGCCAATTCGACCGGACAATAATCATTATCTCAAATAGGCTTTTGTTGAGGGAACCAACACGGTAGTTCTCTTTCATAAAAAGTGGGCTAATAAACATGTAGCCAGTCTCTACTTGAGATTAAGAGCTAAGAAGGGACATAGCAAAGCTGTAGTAGCTGTGGCCAGACATCGGGCTGAAGCTGCCTACTGGATTTTAAAGAAGAAAGAACCATATAGAGAAAGAGATGATAAGAAAACTGTTCCGTCAAACAAGAAGTAAGCGCGTTTGTTCGCATAAGGCATTGAGTCTCAGAAATTGGATGTGAAACTTCTGGGAGACATTATCATGCCGCAGAAACGGCGAATACATGCATATTACGAAATGGGTAAATGAGCCTGAGATGAAAATAGACTAAATAAAAAAGGAGGTGCTTGACTCGGCGCTTTCATACATGCGAATAAAACTTGACACGAACTTGAAAGCTCTTCTTTCCTGTCGTCGGAAAAATTGAATTGAATTGAATTGCAAATGAAAGCCTTAGGTGATAGTATTAACCCTAAAAGTCTGCGCTCATCTTTCCGGCGGCAAGGAATTTATATAAATTGCCGGCGCTATATATCATATCAAATTATCCTCGACTTCTTTCATATTCATTAATTCCATATATATTCTTGCAATCTTTTTTATATATTTTTCTACATCGCAGTGTTTTAATACCCATTCTCTTCCAAGCTTACCCATTTTTTCCCTGATACTATCATTCGACAGAAGATATGTAATTGCATTACCAAGATCTTTTGGCTTTTTTGGTTTAACTAAAATACCTCTTTCATTACGCCCGATCAATTCACTAATTCCTCCTACATCTGTTGCAACGACAGCCAATTCCATAGACATTGCTTCTAAAATTGCATTTGGCGTACCTTCTGTTACTGATGCTAAAACAAAAAGATCAGATATTGCTAATAAAGGAGCTATTTCTTTCTTTTGCCCAAGTATACTCACACAATTAGATAAATTATATGCATTTATGTTTTCTTTTAAATATTTGAAGTATCTTTTTTGTGAATCAAAAATACCTCCTACTATCAGAACTCTCACATCTATTTTATAATTCTTTAAAATATAACCTATTGATTTGATTAGATATTGATACCCTTTTGCAGGATTAATATTTCCAACCGAAATAACTATCTTTTCTTTTTCATTCAAACCAAGTCTTCTTTTTATTTCTTCTTTTTTTGATAAATCGAATCTTTCTGGAGAAAAATACTCAATATCTATAGGATCATACAAAACTATAGATCTGCTCCGCCTCTTCCCTAAATAATATCTTCTCACTTTTTCTCCGGTTGCAACTATTATTGAATTATCTAGAAGACATATAATATTCATAAAAAATCTAACAATCACCTTAGGATACATGGTTCCCATAACATGGAAAACAAACGGAATAGAAACTTTTTTTGCAGCAAATATTCCGCTCAATCCCAAAAAGCCATTTATGTGAATTATATCTATTTTTTCCTTTTTAATAATTTCTAATATATTATGAATATCATTCTTCATACCGATCAACCAGCGCAATAATGATATTAATTTTAATATGAAATTATGCCCTTTTGGTAAAGGGGTTAATATTGAATAGTATTTATATCCTTTTTCAAAGAGTATTTTGCTAAATTCTCCATCTTCTTCTGGCAGGCAGAATATAATTTTAATACCATATTTTTTTATCTTTTCTGCTATTAAAAGCGAGCGTCTTTGAGGCCCTCCGATCCTTTGACCTAATATTAAATAAAGTACTTTCATTTCTCGTATCTCTATTTGCTTAAATAATATTTCGCAACTCAATTAGCATTTTAGCAGCTCTTAAATATGCCGCTTCATAATTTAATCTTGGGAAAATCTTATTTGAATTAAAGGTAATATCATTTAATATAGCTGATAACAAACGTCCATCTTTATCTTTAATGATATCATTGATAGAAATTATAGCATTTGATGATAATCCTATTTCTTCTGCTAAATATTTACACTTAGGATGATATGATAAAACTAATATAGGCTTTCTGGCCATGAAGGCAAACATAATAGCATGTAATCGCATAGCAACGAATATATCACATTCGGCAACAGCCTTTAACATATTCATGGGATCAGTTTGATATTCAGTGATCCTAATATTTCTTTTAAATCTAATCATTTTTAATAGCTCTTCGCTGAAACGTTGATCATCATTCCTTGACGGTCCATGAAATACAAATATTTTAACTTCTCTTCGAGGATCATTAGATAGCCACAAATCTATTGCCTTTGATAAGTTTATAAGTACCTCCTTGTCTTTGTTTGGGTCATTTTTATACATTTTAAAAAATGGCAATATAGAAATGCCAAGAATCTTTATAATTTCAGAACTTTTTGAATATAAATAAGAACTATCTTTATTAATTAAAATCGCAGGATCAAATCCTAGAACTATTTTCTTCTTAACGCCCAGACTTTTTGCCAAATTAAAAGAATATTTATCTCTAACAGCTATCAAATCGGCACATGATAAAGCAAACTTTATTAAAGCTCTCCCCCACCTTGTCTCTATTGGACCTATTCCTATGCCTATATAAGCAAGTTTTTTTTTCAATATCTTAGCTAACTTAAAAAAGACACAATACCCGATAAGAACTTTTAAATATCTTCTATTTTTCATATAATCATGAAAATGAGTACCTCCTCCTAAGATTACTAAATCTGAACGTATTAAACTAGAGAATAAAAAACTTATCCTAGATTCGTAATGAAATAAATGACTTCTGTTTAACATCTTGTTACACATAAAATTATTAAAATTAGCAGTCATAGAGGTGCTAATTATTCTAACTATGGATTTAGGAAATTCATTAAATATCCCATTTATTATACCCATTAACATAGCATCATCTCCAGTATTCTTCATGCCATAATGACCTATAATTAAAATATTCTGACACATTGTTAATAATTATTATAGCCCTCAATAATATTCAATACCTCTTTAATCCAATCCTGAGTAATCAAATTATTTATTTTTTCGTAACCTCCCTTTATAAGATTTTTTCTAAGAGCTCTATCCTCTACTATTTGTAATATTGCCGCTGCTATTTCCTCAGGTTTTCCTACGCCAACGAAATAAGCTGATTTTTTATCTTCTAGAAATAAAGGAATTCCACCCACAGTTGTTGTAATAATAGGTAAAGATTGGCTCATCGCCTCGTATAATACTCTAGGTGTTCCTTCTGTGAATGATGGCAAAATAAATATGTCTGAATTTCTATAAAAATTCAATAATTTATCTCTTTGGGAAATATAGCCAATAAAATTTATATATTTTTCAAGCTTAAGTCTTTCTACTTCTTTTTTTAATAATCCGTCAGATTTATCTTCTCCTACAAGATTCAAGATATAATATCCTTTTGGAAGTAAATTAACAGCTTGGATCAGATCTCTTATACCCTTGTGTGATGCTAATGTTCCTACATATAGTAGCTTAATTGGGAATGCTTTACAGCAATCTTCTCTCAAATATATTTCATTATGAGGAATTATATAAAAAGGTCGATAAAGTATAAATTTTCTGATTTTATATCTAGTTTTCCATACAGCCTCAGATGCTATTACTGCCAATGCTTTTTTTGAATTTATTCTCAGAGAAATATCCCATATTGTGGCCCAAATATGTTTCAATAATTTCGGATATTTTACTGATGATGTCGCCATAATAGATAAATATGTGTCTCCAGATATCTGTAAGACTGCCCTTTTATTTAAGATCCTAGCCAAAATAACTGCAATAATACCCCAATAACTAGGTAGAATAATATATAGAGCTTTAGCCTTTTTTAATTGCTTAAATAATAATTTGAATGTATTATAAAACGATTTTGCTATTTCATAATAACTGCCTTTTTCATTATGCCAAGGTATAAATATTACTCCATTTAGTAAATTCGTAATCTTCCAGCTACAACGAATATTAAACTTTTCATGCCTTGCAAATAAAATCAACCGCTTATTCCATCTGTTTTTAAGGGCCTCCAGAAATATTGCAGAAGATGGATTTATATATATATCACCATTCTTTTCCATAATGGGCGCGCGCTCTACTATAATTAAATTGTTAGGATTTATTTTCTCAAATAATTGCATTTGTTGTATTCAATAATAAAAATAATAATTTTATTTTCGTCTAATATTATATTGAGATAAAGCAAAACTAATACCTGATAAGAACCAAATAGCGCTCCAATGTAAATTCATTGTAAAAAGCCCCTGAATAAAAAAACCTAAATTGCTAGCAGATAATCCTAACAATAGTATTCTTTGCATTTCAGTAGAATCTGCGCATCTTTTTAAAGGAACTGCAATCATTTTGTATAAAATAATTAACAATGGGACTAAACCAATAATTCCCATTTGTACCATGGTCATCAGAATATTACTGTGAGGATATGGCGCTAATGCTGTAGGTATATAAAATAAGATGACTTCTTCGGCTTTTCCCAAACCAGCCCCCCATATAGGGCTCTTTATAAAAGCTTTAAGAGCTCCTTGAAGTTGTTCTGTTCTAGCAATATCACCAGAAAGCATGCCTATCGTGCGAATCCTCACGGATATTAAATTAAATAAAGATCTTGGTAATAATAAGGAGAAAATTAGCATCAACATGGCAAGATTTTTAATTTTCCTATTTTTTATATTAAATATCATAATTAAGCAAATACTACAAAAAACCCCTATATAAGCCCCCCTCGAGAACGTTAAAATTAAGGCAATTAAACTTAAACACATCCCTAAAAGCCAAAAATATTTTCTTATCGGTTTCGTTGAGATAAGAACCAGTGCGATTATAATGGGCAAGCCTAATATAAAAAAATAAGCAAATGAATTAGGATTCGAGCTTGGGCCCTGTAAACGTGCTATTACCAGATCTGGCGTTCTAAATGTCGCTACAGATTCCCACCTGGGCCACCCTATATACCAACTGCTTATTCCCAAAACAGCAACTATAATTACACTAATTGAAAAGCTAGATAATATCGACAAAGATATCTTTTCCAAGTTAGGAAATCTCTTTAACATATTGTATACTGATAAATGCAATCCAAAATAATATATCAATAATAGAACATTTTTAAAATCTTGACCGCTTATTAAAAAAGATATTAGGCTCGCAATAATAAAGCATATAAATGGTATTGATAGTGGAGAAAGAATAATTTTTAATCGTCTTACCAAAAAAGAAAAAAACAAGCCAATTACTAATATTATTCCCAGTATGCTACTAATACGACCTAAAAGAGGAATATTTAATCCTGAAATAGATAAAGGTGGTATAAATATAGCATAAATACATAAAGCTAAAACGGGCTTTTTATAAATTAAAATAAGGATGGATAAAAAAACAATAAAAAATATAATTGCCAAGAGAATCATTATTCTTTTCTCATTTTCTTTCAAGAAGATCAATATATGCATCCAAAGTTAGCATTGCAGCCCGCTCCCAATTGTAATATTCGATTATTTTTTCTTTAAGTAACTCAAGCGGCCCCTTCTCCCAGGCTCTTTCTATTGCACTTTTTATAGAATTGATGTCTTTAGGATCACAATATTCCGCATAATCCCCAAAATATTCATATGCAGTTCCAACTTCTGTAGAAACAATTGCACATCCCGAAGCGGCTGCTTCTAGACTAGATAAACCAGGTGTTTCATACCAGCTCACTAGAGCATGGACACGCGCTCTTCTATAAAAATATGGCAGATCATCATGTTTAACTTTCCCAATAAAAAAACATTATGGCCTGCAATTCTTTTGCACGCCTGCCAATAACGCCTTGACAAATAGCTTGAGGTTTCTGGAGGTCCTATTAATACTAAAGGTATTTTCAATTCATTTGCTGCTCTTATTAATTATAATATATTTTTCCGAGGAGATATTATACAAACTGATAATAAATACTCTTTAGGTAGATTATGCATATTCATCCTGCTATAGGTTTTATTCTTAGAATAAACTTCTTTATCAACTGCATTAGGAATTACTTTTTGCGGCGTATTTATTCCAAATAATTTTTTTATCATTTCCATCTCTTTATTTGAATTAGGTAAAAGCATATCCGCATGTGTGAAACACTCCTTTTCCTTTTGCATCTGTTTATGAGCGGTGCTCAAATTAAATAACTTATTAAGGACATCCATGTTGATATATTTTAATTTCCAATATAGATTATGTTTAAGCTTGAATATTATTGTTTCAAAAGGATTTAAAAAATCCGCATAGTCTAGAAATTTAAAATAATCATCTCTTGGCCAAAATATTGGCGATATTATTATCGGAATTCCACATTCTTTTGCTTTCCTTACCGCTGGCAAACAGCCAGAAGAAAATACATGATAAGATCATAATTCTGAGGAATAGTCCAATCCCTGCAATTTATAGTTACTTTAACCCAAAGTTTCTTTAAATATTTTGCGGTCATACAAGCTTGTATCCATTGGCCGCCTTTATTAGTTGAAGTAATCATAAGAATTTTCACGTTTTTACTCCTAAATATTATATGAGAAAAATGAATCTAACTCTTTCAATAAATTTGGATTTAAGTTTCCTTTTTTTTTGATCATGAACCCTTAAAATGCATATATCGCTTTCTGTGAAGAGTATTTTGATAGTTTTTGTAATATTAAGGAATCTGCGTAAATTCCTTTGCAACCGTAAGTCAAGGGGGCCATGAAATTAAGCAATTCCCCAATAAAATTTCTTTTCCAATTCACCTCTGTTTTCACAAAGATTACGGAAAGGATATTTTATTAGCTAGCAATCCCTCTCTTTCCTTAAACTTCACATTTTCGCTTCTCAATCTATGTCTTTTTATATCATGGAGAGACTTCATCCGGCTTGAGACTGATTATTTCTAACCATCTTGAAACACCAAAAACAACCCTTGCCAATCCTCGCTTACCAAATGGTCTTAAGCATAAGAACAACATCGATATTATCTTCAATCCGAATCTTGAAATTTATATACATGAGAAAAATATATTTCATCAAACCTTTGAACAGATTGCTCATGTTCTTGTGCTCCACCTCTTCCACAGCTACTCAGATACCCGATCAACATGGTAATATATACGCCTAGAAGCTTGATCGAAATCATCGAAAGTATCAGAATGCTTACCCCTGTCAGATAAAACATATTTTTGCTATACCGAAACCTATTCTTGTGCCTCTTGCTAAAAAGAAGTATCCGCCTGAGAATAAAACGCTTCCGTAGTCTCCCTATCTTTGGATCCCGTTGAGAATATATTCACCATAATAGAGACTGTTGTGGTAATTCTTATCTCAAATCTTGCGATCAAATGGTTTTCTCCCAAGAAAATCAGTATGCTCCAGCCAAATCAGATAAGAAAGACATCGCTCCGTGTATAAACCAATCTTTCTCCAAATAAACTTAAAAATCCCTTCTGAATACCTTATAAACTCTTTTATTGTTCTTTGAAATTTCATAAGTTACTATAGCCCTGCATTTGCACTTTTTTATTCTTTCCTTTACCATAATAAATTAATAAATGTTAATAAAATTTTATTTTAATATAATGAATTTTCCTAAGACTAAAACATCCATTTTAGTTCTTAAAAAGCACTCAATAGCTTCCTCTGGGGTATTTACTATTGGTTCGTTCTCATTGAAAGATGTATTTAAAATTATTGGTACCCCTGTTAACTTATAGAATTCTTCTATTAATTTGTAATACAACGGATTAATATTTTTTGATACGGTTTGTAGACGACCGGTTCCATCAACATGAGTAACAGCAGGAATTTTATCTCTTTTATCTGCCTTTATTTTATAAACTTTTTCCATAAAAGGCACTGGATATGCTTTTTCAAACCAATCGCTCACATGATCTTCAAGGATAGAAGGTGCAAATGGCCTAAACCATTCTCTTCTTTTTATTCTTGCATTGAGTATATCCTTCATTTCTTTTCTTCTCGGATCAACAACGATACTTCTGTTTCCAAGAGCTCTTGGCCCCCATTCGGTCCTTCCTTGAAACCATCCAACAATATTTCCCTGGGCTATTTTTTCCGCTGTAATTTTACATAATTCCTCTACATCATCAATTTTTCTGAATTTATATTCTTTTTCTTGAAGCTCTGAATTCTTCGAAGCCAAAGTTTTCTCGATTTCTGCTTCACTAAATTTAGGCCCCCAGTAGGGAGAATCCATTATAAAATCTCTCTTTCTGCCTAATATAACATTCCATACCCAGAATGCAGCTCCGATTGCAGTACCTGCGTCATGTGCAGCAGGGGGAATATAAACTTTATTAAATGGCGTCATGTCAAATATTTTCCCATTAGCAAGTGAGTTTTGAATACAGCCTCCTGCGAGACACAAATTTATGTCCTTTTCATTAAATAATTTATGCGTCCTTTTATAAATATCATTAAGAATATGAAAATAAACTTCTTCATATATATGTTGGAGAGAAGAAGCTATATCTGCATATTTGCCACAGACATCATCATCTATATCTCTTGGTTTTCCAAAAAGCTCATTAAACTTCTCAGAGAAAAGCTTTCCTATTTTAGGTTCAGAGTTAAACCAAGTCATTTCTACCCCTTCTGAATCATGAAGAAAATAAGACGTATCAAGTACGAAAAGACCGTTGTCATTAGTTTTTATTATTTTTTTCATTTCTTTAACATAGGAAGGTGCCCCTAGCGAAGAAAGCCCCATTACCTTATATTCATCACCATATTTCCAGAAACCTAGATACTGTGTTAAAGCTGTATAAAAAACACCAAGGGAATGTGGATACTCGACAACATCAATAATTTTTACTTTATTACCTTTTCCGAATACCCTCATAACGCTTACAAAGTCTCCAAATCCATCAATAGTAATACCCACAGCTTTTTCATACGGCGACACGAGAAATGCGCTTCCAATGTGGGCTCTGTGATGTTCGATATTATGACCCCTCGCTTTTAATTTCTCTGTAGGTACATCAAAATAACTTGCTATATCTTCCTTTAAATTTCTAATTTTTTCTAAATTTGAAAACCTATCTTTTATAAAGCTTTTTTTATAAACCTTACATATTGCTCTGTAGATCTTTTTATGAATTCTAGCATAAGGATTTCTTGATATGGCTATATGATCTACATCAGTTATTTCTATCCCAGCATATTTAAGACACCAATTTATTGCTTCTGTAGGTAGCCCTGCCCAATGTTTAGTTCTTCTTATTCGCTCTTCCTCAATTGCGCAAACAAGTTTTCCATCTATTACGATACATGCAGACGAATCACCATGATACGCATTGATGCCTAATATTACCATTTTACCTCCTATTCGCTATTTTAATACGATTAAATAGGTTCAATGAATATAGCCTAAGCAATAATTTTTCATTGTATTTTAAAAATTAAATTTTATCAATCAATTGAATTTTCTAACTCATTTTAAAGTATGGGCTATGTCAAGTTTTGTTCGCAGTTTAGCCATCGTATTAATCATCGTAATCTCTCCATTTTAAGCCTCAACTAACAGCCTGAGCCAGCGAGCTTTCTAAAGCCTGGATGAATCTATCCAGCTTGATATAGGCCTACTCATTCGACCAGTCTTCTGTGTACTCCCTTTGATCGAAGAGATGCGTACTTGAGCAACTCCGAACCTTCTCATACGCCGCATCTCTCCAGAGAAACGGATACTCCGCCTTAAGCTCCCGGTTCCTGAACTCCTTCACCCGCTCATCCAGACCCCGTGTTATCTCCGAAACCTGCGAGGCTGAGATGCTCTCTATCCCCAGGCTCCTCGCTAAACGCTCTATCTTCCGCGTCGACACCCCATTTCGAAACGCCTCCTGCACCAGACTCAGCAATGCTGCCTCGCTCCGCTTCCTCCCGCTCACAAAAAAAGGGATATACCCACCCTTCCTTACCTTGGGCACCAGAAGATACATCGCCCCCACCCGAGAGTTGAGCTTCCTTACCCTGTAGCCCGAGAAATACGTCAACTTCGCCTTGCCGTGGTTATGCTTCTCCGCCATAACCTTAGCCTCTGCCTCCACCCTCATCAGCTCCCCAACCTGCCGCTCTAACGCCGACTTCAGCGGACCCTCCTCCAGTAAAAATTCTGTTAACATTTTCTCTAACATTGCCTTATAATTTCTTTGAGCCATCTTAATGAAATACCTTCTTTCCTTAGTTTGGTTACTTTAAAAGGAGAGTTTACGATGGCTCACTTCTCAACTCAATTTGAAAACGTTATTGTACTTTAATTTTATTGTTTTTTGTTATTTTCTATTTTATTTATAAATTCAATATAATATTTTTATATTCTTTTATTATCTTATCTTTTGAAAAATATTTTGCATATGCAGTAATACTGCTTTTTGACATAGATATGATTTTTTCTCGATTATCATTTAAATCCTTAATTATTTGAACTAACTCACTAGAATTTGAAGCATTTACACCACAATTATTCTCACTTATAATTTCAGCAATATCAGATGATTTTTTTGAAATGGAAATAATGGCCTTGCCAGCTGACATATAAGTAAAAACTCTAGAAGGTAAAGCGAGATTTTCTAATCCCTCACCAATCGCAACTAGACAAATATGACAAGAGCTTAATATATTTACGAATTGATCTTCAGGTAAATATCCTAATAATGTTATATTCATAACCCCTTCATTTTTTATAATTTCCATTATTTTTTTTCTTTTTATTCCATCTCCTATAAATATGATTTTTATTGGATATTCTTTAAGAATCTTTGCAGCATCTAATATAATTTCTATAGGATGTAAAATTCCCATATTGCCGGCGTATAGTAAAATTAACTCCCCACTCCTAAATATTTTCTCTTTTTCAATATTATTCCTATTTATCTCGAGCAAGTAATTCAATTCAGGCTTGCCCCAAAGAGGGATAATTGAAATTTTTTCATCAGGAATATCATAATTTTTCATTAAATTACTTTTCATTCCTTTGCTCAAAACAATTATCTTTTTTGCCCTTTTATAAACAAACTTATTAATAAGCTTCCAAAAGAAAACTAAAGGCAAGGGAATTTTCCACCCTGATTTGATAAGAATATCAGGATGAAGATCATATGGAATATACAAAAAATTTATTTTAAATTTAGCTGCTATTAAGCCTCCAACAAAACCGATAAAAGGGGGATTATGGAATGTTATCAAAAGATCAAAAGATTTTTTCTTAATTAATTCGTTCGTTTTTTTCCATGCACCAAGTAAATATCTAAAATAGCCAAGTATTCGTTCTTTTAATTTTTCTCGGCCTTTAAGCCCCCCCATATTTATTCTGTATATTTTTATACCAGATAAATACTCCTCTTCTGGAGCATCTCTTGAAAACCTTGAATAACAGGGTTCGCTGGCTACAACTGTTATCTCAGTACATTTATCAGCAAGTTCTTTACAAATATCAAATGCATACAGACCAGTCGAAGCTATATCTGGATAAAAATATTGATTTAATACAATTATTCTTTTCATTTTTTTGTTTTTTTGATATAAATTTCTACCTGATTCTCAATCCATTTATATGTTTCTTTTAGCCCATTAATTAATGGCCAAGATGGCTTCCAGTTTAACTTCTCAAAAATCAATCTATTATCCGAATTTCTCCCTTTTACCCCAACAGGCCCTTCAATATGTTTTATTGAAAGCTTAATACCAGCAATTTCCATTATCAGTTCTGCAAGCTTATTTATAGAAACCATCTCCTCTGAACCAATATTTACAGGACCTGTCCAATCGGAACGCATAAGTCTTATTGTCCCCTCAATACATTCATCTATATACAAAAAAGACCTAGTTTGATTACCATCGCCCCAAATTTCGATATAATCTAATCCTAACTTTTTGGCTAAAGCAACTTTTCTGGATAGCGCAGCCGGTGCTTTTTCCCTACCATCATTCCAAGATCCCTCAGGGCCAAAAATATTATGATACCTTGCAATTCTAACTTCCATACCATAATTTCTATGAAATGCAAGATATAACCTCTCGCTGAATAGCTTTTCCCAACCATATTCGCTATCAGGGAATGCAGGATATGCACTTTCTTCAGAACAAACAGGGTTATCAGGATCTTCTTGATTATACTTCGGGTAAATACACGCTGATGAAGAATAGAATATTCTTTTAACGTTTCTTCTATAACATGCCTCTAGCATATTAAGGTTGATCAGCGCTGAATTGTGCATAATATTTGCATCGTTTTCGCCAGTAAACACATATCCTGCCCCACCCATGTCAGCTGCAAATTGATACACTTCATCAAATTTTTGGTCAACAACTAATTTACAAACATAGGGATCTCTTAAATCTCCAATTACAAAATCATCTGCTTCTACCGAACAAAATTCCGGATATTTTAGATCCACACCCCTTACCCAAAATCCTTCTTTTTTAAGCCTTCTTACCATATGATGTCCAATAAAACCACCAGCACCACATACCAATGCTTTTTTCACTTTATACCTCCTTAATAATATTTTTGGCTTGCCTAGTTTCTCAATAAATTATTACTATAAAGCACCATGACCGGTTAAGATAATTTTAATTGTCTTAAAAATTATCACAATGTCTAAAAAGATTGATTGATTGAATAGGTAATAAAGATCATATTCAAGTTTTTCTTTAGTTTGATCAAGGTTGGCAGCGTATCCACTGTGGATCTGGGCCCAACCTGTTAAACCAGGCCGAAGATTATATCTAAGTGAATAGTAAGGTATTTTTTTTTCAAATTCACGAGCAAAAGGAATTTGTTCAGGTCTTGGGCCAATAAGCGACATATCTCCTCTTATGATATTAATTATCTGAGGCAACTCATCGAGCCTTAATTTCCTCAGGATTTTGCCAATTCTGGTAATTCGATTATCATTATTATTAGCAAAAGCAGGGCCATTTAATTCGGCATTTTTAACCATAGTCCGGAATTTTATCAAACGAAATGTTTTTCCTTTATAACCAACCCTGTCTTGAATAAAAAAGATGGGAAAGCCGCTGTCTAAAATTATCAACAAAGAAATCATCAAGCCAATTATAAAAGCGGGTATAAAGCAAATAAAACAGATTGTTTTTTCCAATAATCTTTTAAGCAACCTGTAGGCAGCAGTTATGCCGCTTGCTCTCAACAGCTCAGGTTTAAAGGATTCAAGAGGGATTTTTCCTGTTATAGATGAATAGATTTCTGCAAATGAGAAAAGAGGAGTTCCTCTGAAAACTTGCCTGGTAATAAGTTCTGAAATTTCTGGACTGATAACTGAAAAATCTTTAATTATTATTCCATCATAATCGCTGCCATTGTTAGACAAATCAGATATAAAATCGATGCCGTGATCTCTAAGCTCCTGTTCCCTGATCGAATTTTCGGGGCAGAGCAGAATAAACTTTGGAATTACTTTTTTGTATGGAAAAATCAATAGCCAATAGGCAATTAAATAATTAACCAAAAAGCAAATAAGGATAAAGGATCTTGAATAATATACGCGGAATGCAGCAAAAACCGTTAGCAATATTATGTAGGCTATTAATATTATAAATGCCAGAGTGAGCTGTTTATTCAGTTTTGGAAAGCGGAATACTTCCTTTGTGATATATAAAGTGACCAAAAATGAAATAAACACGAAAATCAGCATTGGAATGGTGTGAGTGAGCTTTGCAAAGTTTAGCGTTTTGAAGATAACCAGATAGCAAATAGCCGTCAGCACGAACCATAGCAATAGAGCTATGGCAACATTTAATTTATGGTTTTTGCCGTTGTGATTGTTATACACCATGGCTCACTCTGCAAATACGCCGGTGTCGACCCACTCCTTCTTCAATATGCTCCAGAAATCTTCGGCCAGGCCGCGGAGCACGTAGTCGTAGGGAAGCCAGCCGTAGCCGCGTTCTCCCCAGGAGGCGCCCCAGGAATTGCGGATAAGCAGGGCGCCTTTTGTCTTCTGCTTGCTGATTTTGTTGGTGATTTCCATCCTATCGTCGTAGCCAACGGCCATCACCGCATGGCCGCCTTCCAGGCGCTCGCGAAGCGAGGGGAATGGGATGCGGCCGTCAGATTCGGCCTGCTCGATTGAGCTGTAGACCGAAAAGCCGAAGATGAACGGCAGGCCTTTGGCTAAGTAGCTCTTCAGGCTGTGGAGGACCTCATCTGGACGGGAGCCGGCAGGGTCGTGGCGGAAGTACTTTATCGTCTGGAAATTCTGGGCAAAGGCATAACAGAAGGCGGGCGGTTCGCGGTCGAAAGAGCTGGAGTCGTCGGTATAGGGCCAGTAGGATTCGGGCGGCACGCCGAACAGCACCATCGCCCCCATGGTCGTGCGGAGGTAAGCGCCGGTATCCCCGCGGAGCTTCATCAGGTTGCGGGTGACCTTGTAGAGGAAAAGGCGCGAGGCGTCGAAATGACGGCCGAAAGCGCGCCGCTCATAGTATTCGATAAGCCCAACGCCGGCATGCGCCGTGCAGGAGCCGAGCATCCCCTGGTCTTCAACGGGCGAGCAGTATTCGCGGAGGTCGACGGAGGATGGGAGCGAAGAAGCAGGGATGCGCCGGCTGGGCGGGACGAAGCCTGCCGTTTTACGGGGATAAGCGAACAGGCCCTTTTTGTCGGTATCGAGGATTGCGCGGATTTCCTCGTGGGATTCGTGGTAATCACGGAAGTCCGGACGGTCGGGAAGCCAGCCCATCCCCCGCTTTATCGACGGGAGGCAGGCTGAGAGCGGATCAGGATAAGGACCGCTTTCAGATGCTGCGGCTTTTTCTCCAATGAGCGGGTTGGCATCGGGATTCTGGAGCCCCCTTCTGATTGCCCTTCTTTTTGGTTCCTCTGACATTAAATAATTTCTCCTTTCGTCAGGATGAGAAATTTATTTTTTTAGACTTAATGGCTTCGCGCCTCACGGGCTCAGTAACCTGAAAGAATTAATACGCCGGTGATTAAAATTTTCATCAAGACGACGATGGCCACAATAATAATCGCCACCGTGGCCAGCAGACGGAGCGACCTTTCTATGATTGACATCCGGTTCCAGCACGAGGAGAAGGCGAAGAAGCGGCGTTCGCAGCCATTCTCGCATTTGTAATGGCGAAGCGGCAGGGCGAACGACACGGCTTTCTGCCACAGACGGCGCGGACGACGTTCCAGACGCTCGCCGCAGAGGGGACATTTTTGGTCGTCGAGCCGGCAGAGGTAAATTCTGAATCCCTGAATCTTCATCGAGCTAACTCCACGGAGAGGACTGAGGCCGGGCGGCGAGCCGGAGCAGGAGAATATATGAACAGTCATTCATATATTGAGCCTTCGGGTGGCAGAAGGAAGCCGAAATTCGCGCGAAACGCCGGCTCGCGGCGGGGCCGGAATTCTTATTGAAACTTAAAACCCGAATGGAATTCATCGCTATCGGCTGTCCTGGATAATTTATAAGCTTTATTTTTTGTTGCCCCGTCATTCTTCGGAAGAGCCGGATTTATTTTGAGAGTCGGCTTCGTCGGTAAGAAACCAGTTAGCCCACTTGCCGGCTTCAAACACCATGGCGTTCCAGCCGAAGCCGAAGCCGAAAGCGATGCAGAACAGGCGGAAATAGGCTTCAAAGGCCGAAGAGGCCGCCTCGCCGGGGGTCGCGGGCTCGACCCTGAGCTGCGGAAACAGCACCAGCGTCAGGATGATCCCGAGAATAAAGGTGGCTAAGGCCGAGTAGAAATAACGCCGGTCGAAGCCGTGAACCTGGCCCTGTCGAAGCTTGCGCAGCCAGGGAATGAGCGAGCGGGCGACCACACCCAGGAAAAGCCCGGCTATCTTGATGGCGAAGGCTGTGCTCATCGGCTCTCCTTAAATTGGGGACACATTTATATGTCCCCCATTTTCAGGGAACACCGGGGGAAATTGGGGAATGAGTATTGTGTCCCCCGTTTTATAAGTTATTGATAATTAACATAGATAGGCGGTGGGCAAAAAGCAGGCTACCGCCGGTGCAGGCGCTAAGCCGCAAAAAAACAGGCCGCCTTTTTTAAGGCGCATTTTTATCTATTCAGGCCCTGAGGAGCCTTATTGACGAAACACTTCCGGCAAAGCCCGGCTTATGATTTAGTTCCGGGGAAAAAAGGCAGCCGGAATAAGAGCCATCGTCAGGATAACAGCGAGAATTCAGGGAGGAAAAGCCGCGATGATGAGATTTAACAGAGGCTCGAGCAAAAGAAGCGGAAGGGGCGGCGGCAGCCGGGCAAGACAGAGCCTCCGGCCATATTAATTCTGCGAATGGATCTGCGACCGCCAGCGAGCAGGATGTAAGGGCTGAGGAAGACTTCGGTCTGGCATTCCGCTGCGCATTATCCGGGAGAACGCAAAATGCCTTCTTGGTTCCTGAATTTAGTTGAGCTTCGCCCTTAAAAAGGGCTATTTCCTTTCTTTCTCGTCCCGCACTCATTGAGAACCCCGAGCTTTCCCAACGCTATCATCGAAAATCCGCCAAATTATCGGATAATAAAATCAGTGAGGCTGAGAAACCGGCTCCCGAAGCGCTTTTTCTTCAGGTCGGCTTTCTCAGGCTCCCTGGTTCCAGAGAACGATTTTAATATTTATAAATTTTCGGCCTTTTTGTCAAGGGCTTTTAGCCATAAATTTAACATTTTTACAGGCAGAAAATATCAGACCCCCCCGGAGCAAAGCCCTGTCAATAATTGTCCTGCTGCGGTCGACTTTCGCCCTTGCTTAAAACCGCTATTTTCAGGATCGAGGCTTCCTTTTTCCGGCATTTTCAGGCCATTTCCGGATGAGGCCGGGCCTGACGGCGATTATGCCGCGGCCGGATTGGTGGGCAAAGATTATAGTCAGACCTGGGTGCGGTTTTTGCCGGAGGTTTTGGCGCGGTAAAGAGCCTGGTCGGCGCGGGCGATCAGTTCGTTGGTGTCGCCGCCCTCAACGGGGTTCATCGTGGCCAGACCCAGACAGACGGTCAGGCGCGGCGGTTCAGCCGGGCTGTCCGGGTTGGGCTGCCCCTGGCCGTTAATTTCCCTGAACCCCGCGTCGCAGAAGGAAATGGCGGCCACGGCTTCTCTGATTCTTTCGGCGACGATGTAAGCGCCGGCGGTGTCGGTCTCGGGCAGCACCACGGCGAATTCGTCGCCGCCATAGCGGCAGGCCAGGTCTGAGGAACGCTGGCAGGATTTCAGCATGACCAGAGCCACTTTTTTCAGGCATTCGTCGCCGGCCTGGTGACCGTAGGTGTCGTTAAAGAGCTTGAAATCGTCGAGGTCGCTAATGATAACCGAAACCGGCCGCCCGGTGCGGTGAGCCCTGCGCCACTCATACTCCAGAAAATCGCGGAAGCGGCGGTAGTTGGCCAGACCGGTCAGCTCGTCGGTGGTGGCCAGAAATTTCAGCTTATCGTTGGCCAGGCGAAGCTCTTCGGTGCGCTGGGCCACCAGGCGCTCAAGCTCCTGCTGGCGGCGGTGAATCTGCTGCAGTCGCAGTCTGACGCCGCCGTAAATGGTCGCGGCTCCGAGCAGCGCCGACAGCAGATAGAACCACCAGGTGCGCCAGAAGGGCGGGATGACGCGGATGGACAGGGCGGCGCCGGATTCATCCCAGACGCCGTCGCAGTTGGAAGCTTTCACCCGGAAGGTGTAGGCGCCGGGCGGCAGGTTGCTGTAGGAAGCAAAGCGCCGGCCTCCGGCATAGTTCCATTCGTCGTCAAATCCTTCCAGCCGGTAAGCATACTGATTCTTATCGGGGGAAGTATAATCGAGAGCCACAAATTCAAAGGCCACCACCCGGTGCTTCCAGGTGAGCTCGAGATAGCGAGTTTCGGAGAGAGTGGTGGTGAGGATGGTTTTTCCGTCAACCTGCTGGGCGGGTTTTACCGGGCGGTTGTTGACGAGAAGCCTGGTCAGGCGGACCGGCGGCCGGTAGCCGCTTTCTTTGATTTCCCGGGGATTGAAGACATTGAACCCGTTAATGCCGCCGAAATAGAGCGACCCGGAGCGGCTGCGGAGATGGGCATTGCCGTTGAACTCGTAGCCCTGAAGGCCGTCGTGGACATCGAAATTGCGGAAATGCTTTGTCCGGGGGTCGAACCGGGAGAGACCGCGGTTGGTGCTGAGCCAGAGAAAGCCGTCCTCGTCTTCCAGGATGGCATAAACGACCGAGGACGGCAGGCCGTGGGATTCATTGAAGCGGGTGAAAGTGAGTGTGGCCGGGTCGAGGCAGTTGAGGCCGCCGCCGTTGGTCGCCGCCCAGACCAGCCCCCGGCTGTCGACGAAGACATTGACGATGGAGTTAGAGCCGAGGGAATTGGGATTGCGAGGGTCGTTGGCGAATAGTTCCACCTCGCCAGAAGATGGGCTGAACCTGACCAGCCCGGTTTCGTAAGCGGCCAGCCAGAGGTTGTTTTGCGAGTCGGCGGCGATATAGAAGATGCGGCCGCCGGTGATGGGGTCGGGGAGAGAAGGACCGATGGAGGGGGCGGCTGGAGACGCGGGAGACGCAGGGGGATGGTCGGCGGAAGGCGTAGTTCTCGACGGGGCTAAATGGATTGCGCTGACTTGCGGCCGTTTGAACTGGCGCGTTTTCCGGTCGAAATAAACGAGGCCGCTGGTAACAGTGCCGACCCAGAGAGTGTCATTCCGGTCGAGGAGCAGGCTGCGGATATGGTCTTCGGGAAGAGCGCCGGGACGGGAGGGATTGGCACGGTAATGGGTGAAACGACCGGTAGCCAGGTTGTAATTGCTCAGGCCGCCGTAAAGAGTGCCGATCCAGAGCGAGCCGTCGCGGTCCTCGAGCAGGCAGAACACGCGGTCGCTGTTCAGCGAAATGGGTGAATTGGGCCGGCGCGGGTCGGCCCGGAGGTGGAAAACGATTCTGTGCTCGAGGTCGAAGGCCGAAACGCCGCCGCCGTCGGTGGCGACAAAGGTGATGCCCGAGCTGTGGTCGCAGAAAGCCCTGACCGCCGGTTGCTGCAGGCTGAGCGGGTCCTGGGGGTTGGCGAGAAAGCGCTTGAAATACTGGCGCCGGAGGTTGAGCTGGCTGATGCCGCGGTAAGTGCCGATCCAGAGGATGTCGTCGGGAGTGCGCAGAAGGGCAAGCACCCGGTTGTCGGCCAGCGAGGAGAGGTCATAGGATTTGTATTTGTAGGAGATGAAGGCCTCGCGGTCAGGGTAGAAATGGTTCAGGCCGCCGGAATCGGTTCCGACCCAGAGAGAGCCGTCGGCGTCGCGAATGAGGCAGTTGACGGCGTTGTCGCTGATGGAGAATAGGTCCTGGAGGCTATAAGAGCTGACGGCGGGAGCGGCAGGGGGTTGAGAGGCGGCAGGCGACGAAGTTGATTGGAAATAAACCTTAAATTCGCCACGGGCCGGGAGATATCGCACCAGACCGGAGGAGGCGGTTCCAATCCAGATAACATCGGGTTGGGAGGCAGGGGTTGGAGCGGGAGCGGAGGCGAGGGCAGAGGAGGAAAAGCCGGATGCGTCGGGAGCAGAGATGGTGGCGTCGGCGGGCGCGGCGACTGCAGCCGAGCGCGGGTCGGGCTCTATAAGCAGGGCGTAAATTTGGTCGTCAGGCAGGGAGGCGCTTATTCTGACGTGTGAAGCGGCCGGAGGAAGATAGCGCCGGGAGGTTTCGCGGGCGGAATCGGCTGAAGCTTCTTCCCGGGCAGTTGACGAGCGGGTGCCGGATTCGGGAGAGGCGGAATTTTTCAGGGCGGGCCGGCCTGAATCTGAAGGGCCGGAAGGAGAAGAGGCGCTGGAACTGTCGGCCGGGGCATCAGTGTATCCGGGAAGGGCGGCGGTTACAGCTCCGGCTCTGATGTGAATTACTTCGCCGGTTGAAGGGTCGAGCCGGTTGAGGCCGCCGCCGGCGGTTCCAATCCAGATATATCCATGGCGGTCCTGGGCGATGGCCCGGACCTGGTCGTTGCTGAGGGTTGAATCGGGGCGGGCCGGGTCGTGCTGGTAGCGAGCGAAACTTTTTGTCTTGCGGTCGAATAGATTGAGTCCCCGGTCGGTTCCGACCCAGAGACGGCCCTGGCGGTCTTCAAAAAGGGTCAGGATGCGGGATGAAGAAAGCGAGCGCGGGTTGGACGGGTCGTGGAGATAGCGGATGAATTGCTCGCGGGCGGCGACGAATTGATTGAGGCCGTTTTCGGTGCCGGCCCAGAGGGTGCCGAAGCGGTCGACCAGCAGGGCGTTGATCCAGGAGTTGGACAGCGAATTGGGGTCGCCTTCGACGGGGAGATAAACGGTAAACTGGTAGCCGTCGAATTTGTTCAGGCCGGATTCGGTTCCGAACCAGAGAAAGCCCTTAGAGTCGACGGCCACGGAAAGGACGGAATTCTGAGAGAGGCCGCTTTCGATCGAAATGTTGCGAAAGAGGAGATGCGGGCCGAGCTGTGAGCCGAGAGGGAGCGGGAGGAGCAGGGCGGAGGCAAGGAGAAGGAAAAGGGCAGGGAGAAAAAGGGAGGAGCAGGAAAGGGAAAGGCGGGAAAGGACAGGGCGGAAAAGAAAAGGGGAACGTGTGGGGGAAAGAGCGCGAGATGCAGTGCGGGATGCCGGGGGATGTGCAGTGCGGGATGCCGGGCGGGATGGAAGCGGAGAAGGGAGGTGAGAAAGAGGACGGGACGGAAGGAGGGAAAGAAGGCGCGAACGAAGGCGGCTAAAAAGGTAGCCAAGAAGGCCGAAAAGAGAGCGGGAAAGGGCAGGCCATGAGAAACGCAGACGGCGAAGAAATCGGGATGCTGGGCGGAAAAGAAAGCAAGAAACAAGGTGAGAGAGAGTGCGACAAAGGGCATGGGATAAGGGATGGTGGAGGAAAAGGGCAGGCATAAGGGCACGGGGAGATTTCTGGTGAACCGGGCCGCTCATCTCGACCGCTCTGCTATCCTTTCAAATTGTCTGTTATTTTTTATTTTATTGGCAGTGCCGGCGTCAATAATTTACGGGGGTGATAAGGGGGGTGAAAAATGGGTGAGAAAAAAATGGGGACACAAACTATATTTCCTATTTTTTAAAACGGGGGACACTATACTCATTCCCTAATTTTCCCTTCCCCACCGTACCTTCTCGCTAAAAAAGGGGACACCGTACAGTGTCCCCTTTCTCAAGTGGTTGAAATTCAATTAGTTATAAATGAAGTTATCATATAGAAGAAAGAGGGACACTGTAAGGTGTCCCCTTTTTCGGTATTGCTTGCCGCTGAATAAGCTGTTGATAAAAAAGATGATACAAATCAAGGCAGACGAGCCTGAGGCAAGATTTGGGGACAGTGTCAGGTGTCCCCTGTTGGTTGGCTATTCGACGGTGACGCTTTTAGCTAAGTTGCGGGGCTGGTCGACGTCGGTGCCCTTGAGGTCGGCAACGAAGTATGCGAAGAGCTGGAGCGGTAGGGTGTTGACGAACGGCTGGAAGTATTCGCCGACGTCTTCGACTTCGAGGGCGTGGTCGAGGAGCGAGCGGGTTTCGGCGTCGCCGCGGCTGATGAGGCCGACGATTATTCCGCCTCGGGCCTTTGCTTCAAGCAGGTTGGAGATGATCTTTTTGAGCTGGCTGCCGCGGTTGGCCAGGGCCATCACCGGCACCTGTTCGTCGATAAGGGCAATCGGACCGTGTTTCATTTCGCCGGCGGGATAGCCTTCGGCGTGGATGTAGGAAATTTCTTTGAGTTTGAGAGCGCCTTCCAGAGCAATCGGATAGTTGATGCCGCGGCCCATATAGATGAAATCGTGGCAGTGAACGAAGCGGGAGGCCAACTGCTTGATCGACTCTTCTTCGGCCAGCTGTTTTTCGAGCAGGACGGGGAGGCGGTAAATCTGGTCAACGAAGCGAGAGAGGTCGGTCGGGCTGAGCAGGGCTTTTTGGGAGGCGAAGTGAAGGGCAAGCAGCAGGAGCACCTCAACCTGGGCGGTGAAGGCTTTGGTCGAGGCGACTCCGATTTCGATGCCGGCGCGGGTGTAGATCACCTGTTCGGCGGCGCGGGCAATGGAAGAATCCATGACGTTGCAGATGGCTAAGGTCTGAAGGCCGCGGGAACGAATTTCTTTGAGGGCAGCGAGGGTGTCGGCCGTCTCGCCCGACTGCGAAATGAAGATCGCCAGGTCGCCGGGGAGAAGGACCGTGCGGCGGTAGCGGAATTCCGAGGCGTATTCGACGGTCGTCGGTATGGCGGCGATTTCCTCAAAGTAATGGCGACCGACCAGGCCGGCGTGGTAGGAGGTGCCGCAGGCGATGATGAGGACACGGGAGAGGCGGGACGGGTCAGGCAACCGGCAGTCATCAAAGACGATGCGGGGCGGGTCGCGCTTGATGCGGCCGAGGAAGGTGTCGGTGAATATTTTCGGCGTTTCGAAGATTTCCTTGTGCATAAAGTGCTTGTGGCCGGCTTTTTCGGCGGACTGTAGAGAGAGGCTGACGGTTTGAGGCGGCGAGGTAATGGGCTGGCCGGTGCGCAGGTCAAAAAGCTCGACCCGGTCGCTGTAGATGCGGGCGATTTCAAATTCCTTCAGGGTTATGATGCGTCGGGTGAACGGAAGAAGCGCCGGGATGTCGGAGGCGACCAGATTTTCGTTTTCGCCGAGGCCGATGATGAGAGGCGAGAAATTTTTGGAGACGACGAAGTGGTCGGGGTGGGCGTGGGAGATGACGGCGATGGCGTAAGTGCCTTCGACGTGGGAGAGAGCGCGGCGGACGGCGTCAAGAAGGTCGGGGGTGGAGCGCAACTCGAGGTCGACGAGGTGGGAGATGACCTCGGTGTCGGTCTCGGAGGAGAAGGTTCGCCCCTGCTGGATGAGGCGGGCTTTTAGTTCAGCGTAATTTTCGATGATGCCGTTATGGACGACAGCCAGGCCGTTTACCTGGTGGGGATGGGCGTTATTTTCGGACGGGCGGCCGTGGGTGGCCCAGCGGGTGTGGCCGATGCCGAAGGTTCCGGAGACGGGCGAGGAATTAAGGAGCTGGCAGAGGCTGGAAATTTTTCCGACCGAGCGGATGATTTTAAGGCCGTCGGGGGTGTGGATGGCCAGCCCGGCTGAGTCGTAACCGCGGTATTCGAGGCGGCGCAGTCCTTCGAGAAGGATCGGCGCAGCTTCGCTGTGGCCGATGTAACCGACTATTCCGCACATGGCACACCTTCCTTCAGACTATCAAAAGGCAAGGCAATGGAGAGGCAGGCTCTGGAACGGTCATTGTTATTTTTTCCCTGCTTCCTTTGTCCTTGCTGGCCTATTTTAGCATAAAAAAAACCGGGGACACAATCTATATTTCCTATTTTTTTTAACAGGGGACACCTTAGAGTGTCCCCTTTTTCGCCCTTGTCGCAGGGAATTCCGAAAAAAACAGGGACACTGTAAGGTGTCCCCTTTTTCGGGATTGCTTGCCGCTGAATAAGCTATTGATAACAAAGACAATATAAATCAAGGCGGACGCGCCTGAGGCAAGATTTGGGGACAGCGTCAGGTGTCCCCTGTTGGAAATGGGGACAGTGCACAGTGTCCCCAATTGGCCCCCAATTGACTATAGTATCCCCTGAAAAAAATTAGGAAATATAGATTGTGTCCCCATTTAATCAGGTCTGGAATTGAAGCTCGCGGAGCTCAAAGGCCAGGTTTTTCATAAATTTATTGATGGCTGCTTTGCCGTAGACGCCAAGGGCCGCATAATGGAGGCGCAGGGTCGCCAGATGCTTCAGGATGTATTTCCAGGAATAGAATCCGGCCATGGCCCTGAAGGTCTCAATCTGCAAGGTGATCGGCGTCATCGAAGCCGGCCGGTAAACAACGTGGTGGGCGTCGTATTTGCTCCAGCTGGTATGGATGAGCCTCCCGCCTTCCTTCATTTCGCTGAACAGCGGAGTGCCGGGGAGCGGTGTTAAAATCATAAACTGAATCGTGTCTATTTTGTTTTTTCTGGCGAAATCCAGGGTCTGACGGATGGTCTCGACGCTGTCGGTGTCGGCGCCCAGGACAAACATCCCGTGGATGTGAATGCCGTAATCTTTTATCACGCGTATTGCCCGAACGATGTCCTCGAGACTTTGTTTTTTCTGGTAGGCTTCGAGCGTGCGGGGGTTGACGGACTCAAACCCGATGTAAAGCGTATGGCAGCCAGAGTCGGCCATCAGACGCAGGAGGCCGGGGTCGCGGGCGACATCGACTCTAACCTGGGTGGACCAGGTCATTTTAATTTTTTCGGCCAGCACTGCGGAGAGAATTTCTCTGGCGCGACGAGGGTCGGCCGCAAAATTATCATCGACGATGAATTTCGTCGCCCGGGAAACCGCGTTCACATACTTTAGTTCCCGAACAGTGGCCTCGACGGATTTGAAGCGGTATCTGCGGCCGAACATCCGGATGACCGAGCAAAACTTGCAGCCGTAAGGACAGCCTCTCGAGGTTGAAACAGGATAGATGTTGGATTTTTTCCAGCCGTGAACGAGCGAGAAATTCGGTTCGGGAAGGAGGTCAAGGTTTTCGGCGAATTCAGCCGGAGGGTTGTGAGTCGGGTGGCCATCCCGGCTGCGGAAGGAGAGGCCTTTTATGGCGGAAAGCGACGGCCGGCCGGTTTCTAAGCTGGCGAGCAGGGCGGGAAGCGTCTTCTCCCCTTCTCCGCGGACGACGAAATCGGCATGCTCGAGCGCTTCATCCGGCAGAAAGGTCACGTGGGGACCGCCGATGACAACCGGAATGCCCAGGGCCCGAATTCGGTCGGCCAGAGAGAAGGCACGAGGAGCGGTTGAGGTTATCGTCGAAAGGCACACCAGGTCCGAGTTGTTGACGAATGACCAGTCCGGCGGGGCGATATCTTCGATAAAGACTCTGACCCTGTAGCCCTGCTCCCGCAACATGGTGGACAGCAGGACCGAGCCGAGGCGGGGAATCGGAAATTTGCTGAAGATGTTGGCGCCGGGCGAACCGGCCTCGATGAAAGCTATGTTTTTAATTTTCATGATTGATTTCCTTCCAGGTCAAATAAAGCTGCAGGCAGGGGCTGAAACATGGCGAATAATGAAAAAGAAGTGAAGCCGACAAGTGAAGGCAAGTGAGGCCGGCGCGGGATGAGAAATTGTGCCTTCGGCCCGGGAGCAGAAGGGAGTCTGGCCGGTCTGGGTCAGATAGATAATAGACATGAATATAACTCGCCTATAAAGAAGCGAAGGGAAAGATGGCGGTGTAAGGTGAAGCGAGACTGATGATGCTGATCATGGTTTCCGGGCCTCAGATTTTAGAACTGAATCCTAACCTTCTATTTCAAGCATCCGGCATAACTGGTATCGCTGGCGAAATCAGCTTTTCCCCTGCTTGCTTACAGCATAAGCCTTTGATTAATAATAGTCAAGCAAAAAAACGGGGGACAAATATCGGAGACACAATGTATTTTTCCTATTTTTTGCAAAACGGGGGAAACATTGCGACCGCTATATTTTCATTAAATTTTTAATAACTCGGGGGACACGATGCTTATTCCCTAATTTTCCCCCTCAACCGGGCCTTCTCGGTAAAAAGGGGACACTGTACGATGTCCCCCTTATCAAGTGGTTGAAATTCAATTAGTTAAAAATGAGGTGGTTAAAAATCTGTTCTTGCGATAAAAAGGAGTCGCAATTAATCCCTTAAATATCAATAGGTTAGCAAAAATTAGCTCAGGAAGAAAAAGGGGACACTGTACAGTGTCCCCATTTGGTTAAAACCAGAAAAAAGCCCGGGGGGACGCTCGGTTTCTTATCAACTGCTATTTTCCAGGCTCCTGGAGGATGGCCATCACTTAAAGTCTTAACTCCTTCCAGGCGCAATTCCGACTGATAACGCCAGGGGCTCAATCATCTCAGAATCTTAACCTTGAAAGGCAAATTAGGAAAAATGGACAGTGTAAATTGCAGAATTGGGGACACTGTAAGGTGTCCCCTTTTTCGGCATAGCTTGCCGCCGATTAACCTGTAGATAACAAAGATGATACAAATCAAGGCAGACGAGCCTGAGGCAAGATTTGGGGACAGTGTCAGGTGTCCCCTTTTTTAAAAGAGGAGGGGGCGAATTCGGGCGGCGTAGGCTTCGCTGGCCGCGTCAGGCGTCTCAATGATTATATCCTCGGGCGATTTGACGCCGAGGCCGAGTTCGGCTGCCCTCGCTATCTGCTCTTGCTCAAACACTTTCGGTTTCATTATGGCCTCGTTGGAGCCGAGCTCTTTCAGGATGGCCACGGCCACGGCATCAATGGCCACGCGATCCACGCCGGCCAGGAAAACATGAGCCTCCTTGCGCGGACCGCTCATCGGTCCCTGGTCGACAAAGGCCACCAGTCCGTCCAGAATAACGAAGGTCGGCTTATAGGCATAATTGATCTCGGCAATCATCCGGCGCTGGTGCGGCGAGGAGTGAAGTTCACGCATGTAGGTGTGCCCTTTGCGAGGGACGATGCCGACCGAATTTTTCAGCGACATGGTGAATATCCCGCCGAAGCCGTGGGTCTTCAGACAGCAGGTGGAGATGAGGGTTTCGGCTTCCACCACCGGGCGGGCCGCCAGAAAACCGTCCTGCCAGTGGGAACCGGGCGGCGTAACCTTGATATAACCGTCCGGGCCGAGCTCGTCAAAGTTCAGCAGACGGGCGTCGAAGGAAGCGGCCAGCTCCCGGATGCCTTTTTTATCGAAGACCTGTTCGGTGGGCTCAGGCCCGCTGCGGTCGCCGATGGTCAGCTCTTTAGCGCCGGATTTGCGCAGCTGGCTGAGTATTTCTTTCAGGGTGTCGCTGTGAGTTGAGCCGGGCGTTTCGTCAGAGGTGTTGAAGTTGGGCTTGACCAGGACTTTTTTCCCTTTGAAGGGATTGGTCTCCTTGAAAAAGGCGAAGGCTTTGCGCACCCCGTCGGCCCGGTCTTCCGTGCGGATCAGAAGGACACGAGACTTGCCGGCAGGGGCCAGCGGGTCGCGGGGGAAAACGTCGGCCGGGGAAATGCGGCCAGCGCGGGTATTGGCGCCTGAGGCCGGAGCTGCTGTTTTGGACCAAGAAGATAAACCGGCGCCGTCAGTTGATGAAAGCAGAGTTTTTCCGCCCAGCGCAGAAAAGCCAACCAGGCCCAGGCTGGTCATTAAAAATTTCCTCCTGTTTATTTCCGTTGATTTCTGTTTCTCGGACATGCCCAATCCCTCCTCATGGATTCACTGCTATTTTACCAAAAAACGAAAAAAACGGGGGACACAATCTATATTTCCTATTTTTTGCAAAACGGGGGAAACATTGCGACCGTTATATTTTCATTAAATTTTTAATAAATCGGGGGACACGATGCTCATTCCTTAATTTTCCCCCTCAACCGGGCCTTCTCGCTAAAAAGGGTGGGCATCTTGCGGTGTCCCCTGTTCGGAAATCGGGAAATATAGATTGTGTCCCCGATTTTTCACAGGTAAAATGGGAATGAGTCTTAAAGGCCCGTCACCTTGGTTTAAGTGCATTTAAGGATGCCCCGAAAAATGAAGAGAAAAGATTTCCTGAAGCTGGCATTTGGTGGGTTAGTCGGGGTGCGCCTGGGCGATATTGCAAAACAGGTATCCGGCCATGGAATCAATACTCACCACAATTACGAGAAAGATAAGGCCCAGACCGAACAGAATGAAAGTTTCGATGCCGCGCCGGATAAGAAACTTCCCCGGTTTACAGAACTCGGTAAGACAGGAGTAAGGGTTTCAACCATCGGGTTTGGCGTCTCGCGGACGATGGAGCCGGCTCTGGTGGAGGCGGCGGTTGAGGCTGGCATAAATTTTATGGATACCGGCCGGTCATATTTTCGCGGGCAGAATGAAATCATGCTCGGAAAGGCCGTGGCCGGAAAACGTAAAGAAATCGTAGTCCAGTCGAAGCTCCGGGTGAATCTTTCTAAGGACAGGTTGAATTCGCCGGAAGAGATAGCTCGGGCCGTCAGGGAAATGGAACAGTCGCTCGAGGCGAGTCTGCGGGCTTTGAGGACGGATTACATCGATGTTTTGCTGGTGCACGGAGCGGAGGAACCGGCGGTGATTCATCACGAAGAAATAATGAAATTTTTCGAACAGAAAAAGCAAAAGGGGTTGATCCGGGCTCACGGCTTTTCGACCCATCAGAATCAGGTTCAATTGCTGCAGGAAGAAAACAGAGTGAGATTCTACGATGTGATTATGACCACTTACAACCATGGCGGATATTATGTTCATATGAATACCGGGCGGCGGAGCAGCTGGGACCAGGCTTCCCTCGAACGGGAGATGCGGCTTGCCCGAGAAAGAGCGGTCGGGCTGGTGGCGATGAAAACCTGTTCGGCAGGACCTTATGCTTCCGCCTCCGATGTTAAACCCTCCTATGCCCGGGCTTTGAAATGGATACTCGAGCGAAACGTGGTTCATACTATGGCGGTTGCCATGGCCAGCTTCGAACAGATTAGTGAAAACCTTCAGGCCTGGCAATAGAAACGGGGGTCACTATACTCATTCCCCAATTTTCCCGGCCGGGTTCGCCTTTTATGCTTTAGAGCAGATAGGGCAAAGCTTTTTAGCCGGTCGGCCGGTTATATGAATTATTAGTCCCGATTCTGGGTTACAGCTCACGGAAATAAAACCCTGTCCCCTAAGTATCGCGCCTGATATTAAATTCCCGAATACCGGGGTGGAATCCTTCATTTCCAGTTCCTTTAAGAACCGGGGAATCATTGCGACCACAATATATTTTGTTTTTACGATATGTTTTCTTCATATTTTTCATAATTTTCATAATTTAAGATAATTAGGCCAGAAAAAAGCGCGGGGAGGAAAAGCGCTCGGTTTCTTATCCCACCGCTCTTCTCCAGGCGACCAAGGGATTGCCGACACTGAAAGTTTCAACTTATTCCGGGCGCAATTCCGGCTGATAACGCATAAAACATAAGCATCTCAAGGGCGCTGCGTTGAGCGGCAATGCAGGAAAAAAGGGACACTTTAAGGTGTCCCCTATTTGGCCCGGAATTCGCGCCTGTAACCAACTGTAAATAAAGAGCTTAAAAGCATGGTTGGGCGCGGCGGCAGAAAAAAGGGGGACGCTTTGAAGTGTCCCCTTTTATAAAAAAATAGGAAATATAGATTGTGTCCTTGATTTTATTAGAGGAGGCCGCGGCGTTTGAGCATCGGCTCGACTTTCGGCTCCCGGCCCCGGAATTTCACATACAGGGCCATCGGGTCCTCACTGCCGCCCCGGGCCAGAATATTTTCCCGGAAAGCCCGCGCCGTCTCGGCATCGAACAGCCCTTTTTCCTTGAAAGCCTCAAAGGCGTCGGCATCCAGCACTTCAGCCCAGATGTAACTGTAATAGCCGGCCGAATAGCCACCGGCAAAAATATGGCTGAAATACGGGCTGCGGTAACGGACCACAATCTCCGGAATCAGGCCGATCCTGGCCAGCGAACGGTTCTCGAAATCCATCACCTCTTCTGTCTTCACCGGTTCGGTCAGCACGTGCCAGTCCAGGTCCAGGTAACAGGCCGACATATACTCAACAGTGACAAACCCCTGGTTGAAATGCTGCGCCTTCTTTATTTTGGCAATCAGCTCATCCGGGATCGGCTCTCCGGTCTGATAATGCCTGGCAAATAATTTGATGAACTCCGGCTCGGCCACCCAGTTTTCCATTATTTGCGACGGCAATTCAACAAAATCTCGGGCCACATTGGTGCCGGTCAGCCTCAAATAGGCGCAGTCTGAAAGCAAGCCGTGCAGGGCGTGCCCGAATTCATGAAACAGCGTGGTTACTTCTTCCCAGCTCAGCAGCGACGGCTGCTCCGGCGTGGACTTGGTGAAATTGCCGCAGTTGATGATCAGCGGGACAATACGCCGGCCATCCATCCGGTACGCGTCGCGCAGGGCATTCATCCAGGCTCCGGCTCCCTTGGAGGCTCGGGGGAAATAATCGGTGTAAAGCAAGCCCACCTGGCGGCCGTCGGCTTCTTTGACCTCAAAAACGCGAACGTCCGGGTGATAGACAGGTATATCCTTTCGCTCCTCGAACTTCAATCCGTAAAGCTTGTTGGCCAGCAGGAAGACGCCCTCGATGACGTTCTCCAGCTTTAAGTACGGGCGCAGCATCTCCTCATCCAGGTCATATTTCTGCTTGCGCAGCTTCTCGGCGTAATACCACCAGTCCCAGGGCTCCAGCTTGAAATTGCCGCCCTCGGCGGCGATGAGTTTCTGTAGCTCGGCCGCTTCTTCCCTGGCTCGCTTGAGCGCCGGTTTCCAGACCTGGTCAAGAAACTTATAAACATTCTCCGGAGTCCTGGCCATGTTTTCTTCGAGCACGTAATCGGCCCAGGTCTTATATCCGAGCAGGCCGGCCTTTTCAATTCTCAGGGCGATGGTTCGGGCCACCAGAGCTTTATTATCGTGCTGGTTGCCGTTATTGCCGCGGTTGATATAGGCCTGGAAGAGTTTTTCCCGAAGCTCGCGACGCGGCGAATATTGAAGAAATGGAATCAGGCTGGGCTTGTGCAGGGTAAATACCCACTTGCCCTCCCGACCGCGTTCTTTAGCCGCTTCGGCCGCGGCCGCCACCACGTTTCGCGGCAGGCCTTCCAGGTCGGCCTCGTTGTCTATCACCAGCTCGAAGGCGTTGGTTTCCTTGAGCACATTTTCGGCAAACTTCAGTTCCAGGACCGCCAGTTCCTGGTTGATTTCCTTGAGTCGTGCCTTTTTGGCTTCGTCGAGCCCGGCGCCGGCCCGGACAAAATCCTTGTAAAACTTCTCCAGCAGTTGCTTCTGCTCAGGGTTCAGGGAAAGCTGGTCGCGCTGCTCATAAACCGCCTTGATGCGGGCAAAAAGCTTGGCGTCAAGAAAGATGCCGTCATAGTGAGCCGAAAGCGTCGGGGCCAGCTCCTGGGCCACGGCCTGCAGCTCATCGCTGGTATGGGCCGAAAGCAGGTTTTCTATGACCTTTTCGGCCCGGTCGAGGAACAGGCCGCTACGGTCGAGAGCCTCAAGAGTATTGGCAAAGGTCGGGGGCTCGGGATTGTCGGCAATTGTCTTGATTTCTTCCTGATGGCGTTTAATTCCCTCCAGGATGGCCGGCTTGAAATGCTCAACTTTGATCCGGTCAAAAGGCGGAGTCCCGAAGGGAGTGGTCCAGTCGGCGAAAAGCGGGTTTTCTGACACTTGTGGTTTCTCCTTTTTCTGGCCGCCGCAGGCCAGCATCAATCCGGAAATGATGAATATCAGGAGGGCGATTTTAATTAGCTTCATAGCTCACTCCTTTGAATTTTTATTCATTTTATCCAACAAAAACCGGGGACACAATCTATATTTCCTATTTTTTGCAAAACGGGGGACATAATACTCATTCCCCAATTTTCCCGGCCCCACCGGGCCTTATCGCTAAAATAGAAAGGGGACACTGTACAGTGTCCCCCTTATCAAGTGGTTGAAAATCAATTAATTATAAATGGGGTGGTCAAAAATCTGTTCTTCCGATAAAAAAGAGTCCCTATTAATTCCTTAAATATCAATAGGTTAGCGAAAATTAGGTCAGGAAGAAAAAGGGGACACTGTACAGTGTCCCCGTTTGGTTACAGGCTCCTGGAGGATGGCCATCACTTAAAGTCTTAACTCCTTCCAGGCACAATTCCGACTGATAACGCCAGGGGCTCAATCATCTCAGAAGCTTTATATCAAAAAGCGTTATATAGAAAGGCAAAATAGGAAAAATGGACAGTGTAAATTACAGAATTGGGGACACTGTAAGGTGTCCCCTTTTTCGGGATTGCTAGCCGCCGATTAACCTGTTGATAACAAAGATGATACAAATCAAGGCAGACGGGCCTGAGGCAAGATTTGGGGACAGTGTCAGGTGTCCCCAATTTTTATTGGTTTATTTGATTTCGAAGAGGCGGCGAATGCGACCGCTCTTTTGGCCCCGGCCCGATATGGTCACGTCGAGGTATCCCTTCCCGCCCGGCAGTTCATAATTAAAATAAAACGGCACTTCTTTCAGGTCCGGATATTCCTGGATTGTGGTCTTGAAAACTCGGTTCTCCTCGTACCGTCCGACCTTTTTCCCCGTCCGGTCATAAATATAGAACACAAAATCCAGGTCGACGTAGAAAGCGCCCTCCTCGTCCTCGCTGAAATTCAGGTCCCTGGCCGGAAGCACGATGGCGATCTTTTTCTCCTCTTTATCATAATCGAGCTGAAACTTGATCACCCGCCGCTTAAAAATATTATCCGGGCCGAAGGAGCCGCCCAGCTTCAGAATATCCATGGCCTCAAAGAAGTCGCCCTCATATCGCCTTATTCTGTACTGGCCGGTTCCTTTTTCATCCACAAACTCAATCCCCAGGTTATAGTTGTAATAATACCAGTAGATTACCGAGCCCCGGACCGAGGTGTCTTCATGGGTAAAGATTTCTTCAAATTTATCCGGCGGACCCATGAAAATATAGATCCGTCCCCGGTCGGTATTGCGGCCCTTACCGCCTTCCTTGAACCTCTGGTCGGCGTAAATAATCCGGGCCATGAACTCGTCCTTGAATTCGTTCTTCGGGGTGTCGGGGAAGGGGTCTCGCTTTTCCCAGAACTCCTTGATGAATTCCTTCCGCGCTTCGGCATCGGGCAGCAGCCGGAAAATCTTGGCCTCTTCCCGGCTCATAATCATCTGGGCGATGTCATAGAATTCCTGGCTTTCCGGGTCAAGCTTTGTTTTCGGCAGGCTGCTGCATCCGACCTGAATCAGCCCGATCAACGCCAGAAGCGCCGGCAGGATAAAATAAAGCACCCGCAGCCCATTGTCGCCGACTATTTTTTTGTGATTTTTTTTCACCCTAACCCCCTTGAAATTAATGTCTGAGCGGTTCTCATAATTCCCGGTCTTAACAATTGACAACCGCAGCCATAAAACCCGCCGAGCACAGATCCGGTTTTCTTCATCCGGTCTGACCGGCAACCTGACGTCCGCATAAGGACTTTATCCCTGACCGCAAGCCCGGGCTTATGCCCGTTGGCTTTATCATTCAGCCCGTTTGCTATTTTACCATAATTGGCAGCTCTGATTTGAATTTCCGGCCTGGCCCGATAGGCATAATTTAATTTTAAGAAAAAAAGGCCGTTGGCCGCGAGAAGAATTTGAGCGTTCGCCCTCTCCCGCCAGCCGCCGGCTGTTGTATTTAAGGCTCTTTCAATTCAACAATAAACAACCCCCTCCGCTCTTCTTAAAATTACGACCAAAAGACCATAAAAAATAATTTCAGTGCTGCCGGTTTCCGACCGATTAGCGGGAAATTCAAGCAAAAGCTTTAATCCGGCGCCTCTCAGGCCGGCACTATCGGTATCCGATTCCGGCTCGGCAACGGATATTATCAACCGCGCAATGGCTGTCAGCAGCTTCAATCTTACATATTAAGCGAAGAATCGGCCGTCCTTAAATTTGCCCGTCTTAAAGAAAGATCCACGGAGAAGAGATCATGAGATACGGCTCACCCCCGCCTAAATGAACCGGCAGCGCCGCGCCCCGCACCTGCTCCTTCCCCGCCTGGCGAGTCAAATCCAAAAATTCAACCGCCGCTTGATCAGCCCTATCAACCCCATCCGGCGGCCGCCCGATCCGACAGCCGACAGCCGCCGCTCCTATTTTTTCAGATAGCTAAGAAAGGCCCGAACCTGGTCGGCCCGGGGCGAATCGGAATCAACCTTCAGGTATTCTTCAAAGGCGCTGATGGCCTCCGGATTTTTCTGCAGGTTCAGGTAAGTCAGGCCGAGCTGATAGAGGGCATCGGTAAAATTCTTCTGCTTTTCCACCGCCTTCTGATAATAAACCAGGGCTTCCGAGAACCGGCTGTTGTTGTAATACATAGTGCCGACATTATAAATAACCACCGGGTCGGTTATCTTATCAACATTGACCTTGCCGTACCATTCGAAGGCTCTGTCCTTATCGCCGCGGTTAAGGAAGGTATTTCCGATGGCCACCATAGCATCGGCGTTGTTGGCGTCCTTCTCCAGAATCTTCTGGTAAGCCTGTTCGGCCTCGGCGTATTTTTCCAGGGCGAAGTAGCAGTTGCCGACGTTCTTCCAGATTGGATAGGCGTCGGGGAATTTGGCCATAATTTCTTCATAGACAGCCCTGGCTTCGTCGTACTTTTGTTCGTCGAAAAGCTTGTTGCCTTTTTCCAGCATTTCCTTGATCTCATCGGTCACCACCAGCCCTTCAACCTTGACCATGGCAATCTTGATTTCCGGATTTTTTTGAAATTCCTGCAATTCGACGGCAATTTTTTTTGGGGCATAACCGATCTTCTCAAAATCTATATTCCACTGGCCGCCGCGGATCCAGGCCGCTGTCCATTTGCCATCTTTATCGGTTTTGACGCTGAAACCCTGCTGGCCCTTCACGTAAAATAATTTTACGGTAACGCCCTCCAGCGGGTTGCCCTGCTCATCGGTAACCAATCCGATCGCTCGCCCCTTGCCCTTGTACTCCTGAGCGAAGAGCAAGCCGGAAAATAGGGCTATAGACAGCAAAATTATTAAAGCTTTTCTCATCTTAAACCTCCGCCGCTTTAGAAATCTTTTCGGCCAAATCCAGGCTTAAATTCTATCATAAGTCCTTTCAAAAAATAAATATTGCAAAATTTATGCCGATCGCCGCTGAGGAAACCCTCAAATTCACCGGAATCCCTCGAAGTGGAACAGGGGGACAGACTTATACAAATTCTGCTGATGAGTTCAATGAGTCCCGCGGCCGTTATCCGACCGAGGGGAGACCGGACCGGGCGCCGAGACCATGCGACCCTGAGACTATCGGGCCACGGAAGAAGGAAAGGCCCCTGCCGCCTGACCCGAAAGTAAAAATCTTAAGGAATAAAAGGAATAATATGAAAGAAAAACATGAAAGAATAATTGAATAGCGGCCGGTGCGCGCCTGGGTAGCGGAATTAGAAGCGCAAAACCGGCGAAGATCTTACACTTTCTCCGGGCAGCTCGTCTTGGCTGATCCGGCCGGAGCAAGAAAAGGGGACACTGTAAGGTGTCCCCTTTTCCCGGCAAATTAACCTACTGAAAAATAATAATTTGCGGACACGGCCTTAACAAAAAAGGGGACACCGTAAGGTGTCCCCAAAAAAAAGGCCCTTCTCCCCTCGCGGGGAGAAGGGCCCGAGCATCAGCTATTCAGTCTGCTGCTATTAGAATTCGAACCGTACTCCGAGTCTGGCCACTCTGGGGTTGAGAACTTCATTCAGAGCGTTGTAGGTGGTATTGGGAGTGAAGGTGGTTCTGGTCCAGTCAATATTGCCTTCAGCGTCGCCATAGACTCTGACCGTGCCCCAGTTCTTCATGTAGCGACGGTTCTCGATCATCTTGTTGAGAACGTTGAACACATCCAGCATGATGTAGATGCGGCCGGTGTTGCCCAGCCGGAGCATCTTTTCCACTCTGAGGCTCAGGTTGTAGAAAAGCGGCAGACGGTCGGTTCCGAAATAATCCATGTAGATGGTGTTGCTTCTGCTGTCAGTAGCCGGGATGCGATAGTCGGTCAGGGTGAAGTACTCGGTGAGCACCCAGCCTTCTCTCATGTTGAAGGTTCCGGAAACGTTGATGTCGAAAGGCAGCTGATAGAGCCCGGCAATCTTGAACATCCAGCGGGTGTAGGTGTACTGGTTGATCTTTCCGGAAGCGCCGCCGATGTAAGCAGCCTGCGCCTTGCCGTCAAAAGCCCAGATGGTGGTCGGGTCAAGGTAGCTGCCCTCGCCGTATTGCTGAGCCTGCCACTGCCAGGAGAAGCTGCCGTTCAGCATCCACTTATTGGCCAGCCTCTTGTTCCAGATCAGGTCGATACCGAAGTAATCCATGTAGTAATTGGGCCGGAGCTGGCGCTCGGCATAAGGTGTATAGACATTGTAGGCGGCGGTAGCGGTGTACCAGTGATGGTTCGGGGCTTCCTTGGTATCGGGAATGAAGGTGACGCCGGTCGAGCTGTTGTAGTAGCTGGATTCGGGAGTGCCGCGGTCGGCAAAATAGGTGCTGGAAGAATCAGGGTAAATCCTGGCTCCTGTTTCAAGATCAATCCAGTACTTCAACGACCAGTTCATCTTGTCGTATCTTCTGAATGTTCCGACCAACTGAACGGCGAAATTGGGCAAAATTTCTCTTTCCAGGGTCAGCATGGCTTCCCTGGTTCTGCTGGACTGAACGCCTTTTCTGGTGGAGGTGTAAGGCTCGCCGAAAGCCTGCGGGTCGGACGGATCGTAGCCGCCCCAGTAATAGCCCGCGGCATCGCTGAAGTTGTCCCCGTCTCCGTCGAGGTTATTGTCCCCGATGAAGGTTCCTCCCGGAGTAAAGACGTTGTAGGGGGTATAGTAGCTGGTTCCGGCCGGAGGATTGGTTCTCCACAACCAGTACAGCTCGCTGAACTCAAGGATGCTATTCTTGTTGGCATCATCCCACCAGAAATCCATCCAGCCGCCGGTGCCTGAAGGCGAAGCCCAGTCGGCCCAGCCGGTGCCCATGAAGTCGCCGTATTGAGCCAGGTTGAGTTTCAGCAGGGTCTTGCCGTCGCCCATGACATCCCAGGTAAAGCCGATTCTGGGCGAGAAAACGGACCAGTTGAACTTCTTGTCAGAAATGGAATTGGTAGCCGGGTCATAATAGTAATGATATCTCTTGGGAATTTCCAGCCCGGGAAGCAGGGCATCAAGAGCAGCCTGAACGTCGGCTCCGGCAATCTTGTTCCAGGCCTCCCCGCCGTCCATGGCTTCCAGGGTGAACGGGCTCAGGTAGGGCAGCTGATAGTCATATCTCAAGCCGAGGATTAAGGTGAAGCGGTCGAAGGTAACGGTGTCGCTGAAATAGATGCCAAGAGCGTTAACTCTCTGGTCGCGATAGTAACCGCGCCAGAAGCTGAAGTACTTGATCCTCTGGGCATAATCAGGAGAAATCGCGTCCATCGCATCCGGTATGCTGTCGCCGTTAATATCCCAGGCCGTGTCAGTGGCTCGGTAGTTGTAATTGTAGTACATATTTCCGTTATAAACGGACTCGACATACTGTTTTCTCTGAGCGTAGTCGACACCGATCTTGAATTCGTGGCTGGCTCCCAGGAGGTTATCGTTGAAGTACTGGGCCATGAAGTTGTACTGATAAACCGGCCGCTCAACATAGTATCTCCACTCCGAGCCGTACCATCTTTGAGCAGTAACATCCCATCTCGGGACGTCGTTCCAGTCGGTGTCCATCATCGGGATCAGGCTGAACCCGGCATCAGAATATCCGAACTTGAAGGACAGGAACAGGTTGTTGCCGATCATCTGCTCATCCTGAATCTTCAGGATGGGGCTGCCGAAATAATACCGGCCGGCCTGCTGATAACCGTCGGGCAGCGAGGATGAGGCTGAACGTCCCCATTTTTTCTTGCCGCCGGAATGATAGAAGATTTCCAGACGGTTGCTCTGGATCGGCTGAACGTTAATTTTGCCGACATAGTTTTCCAGCAGGGTGTCGTCCGGGGTTTGATAGACCGTTCTGGTCTTGATGTCCTGGATACCGTAGGAGATCCAGGCCCAGGCTTTGTCTTTTACTATCGGGAAGCCCAGATTGAACCCGTAGTCCTTGTTGTTCCTGATGATGTTTACGCCCTGGAACAGGTTGCTGGCGTTGCCCGGGTTCTCCACGGCTTTAATGGCCGCCACTTTTTCGGTGTTCTTGGCCTGGAATTTTTCGTCGGTCAGGTAGAAACGGCCGCCCAGCGTAACCCGGTTGCTGCCTCTTCTGGTAACCATGTTCAAGGCAATACCGCCGGTCTGAACGGAGACGTCATTGCCGCCCACGGAAATCTGCATTTCTTCGAAGGCGTCGAAGTCGTAGTAGGACGGCGAAGCGCCGATGGCCGCCGGGTCGGTGATGACCATACCGTCCATAGCCCAGACGTTGTTGTTGTAGGTGTTGGCGCCACGGGCTACGTAGTTGGATTGCTGACCGGACTCAGCGCCTCCGACGTTTTCACGGTCGACGATGACCGAAGGAGCCATCTGCAGAATGACCCACGGGTCTCTGGCCGTCGGCAGTCCCTGCAGGACTTCCTGGGTGACGTTGGTGCCGACGGAGGTCTTCTTGGTGTCGACCACAGGAGTGATGGCGGTAACGGTAACTTCCTCTTCGATTCCGCCGGGTTCCATGGTGAAGGTCAGATTAGCGTTGGCTCCGACTTCGATCACGATGCCGGTCTGAACGACGGTTTTGAAACCGGTCAGTTCCAGCTTGACAGAATAGTCTCTGCCCGGAGGCAGCGACAGGAATCTGAAGGTTCCTTCGGCCGAGGTGACAGCCGTCATCGGAGCAAAGAACTGAGAAGTGATGGTGACTGTTACTCCAGGCAGCGGAGTGCCCTCAGTGTCCACAACTTTGCCGTACAGGTTTCCGGTTCTTTGCTGGGCACTGAGAGATACTGCGAGGAGCAACACAAAGAAAACTGTTAAAAACTTTTTCATTCCTCCTCCTCTTTAAGGTAGGATTAAAACCCCTTGCCCTGGGTGATGCGCACCCAACCCATAGATAATGTTATTGCAGATTTTAGCCCTTCTCTATTTTCACCTCCTTTTCTAAAAAATACAAAAAGCAGCACCCAATATCATAAATAACAGAGCAAATAACGTGCCAAATCGCTGCAAATCATAACTTATTGTTATTCAGATATTTAGAATTTCAGCCACCCCTTTAGAACAGCAAAAAATCCAATAATTTATAGTTCGGTTCAATTATTTGGATTCCCGACTCGGCTTTCGGCTGCTATTCGGGCTAAAAATCATGGCCGCCGGCCGACCCGAAACGGCAATTCAAAGCTCCGGTCGAAGAACCCCGCCTGAGATTTCTGAGACTCAGGCTTTTTCGGCAACAGCCGGCGTCGGTTTATAGATGGCCGCAACCAGGAGGCCGGCGATAATGTACTCAATAAGCGAGAAAATTATCCACCATAGGGCCAGTTTGAACGGAATCGGAAACATGACCCAGTAGCCAAGGCTCATCGGCACCGCTACAAACAACCAGATTATCAGGCCGAAGCGCACGCCTTCCGCCAGTCCTTTACCTTCCCGCCCCTTGACGAATATGTAGGTGAAAAGAAAGGCTACCAGCAGGCCAATCGGGTACATAATCCACATTTTTGACGACATGTCTGGTCGCCACATTTCTTTCAAAGCCTCATACTGGGGCATCAAAATAATCCAGTTGATCAAAAATTCCATGGCCTGAATGGCCACAAAAACCGCCAGCGAAGCAATGATAAAACGCTTGCAATTCATACTGCCCTCCTTCCCAAAAGGGAATTTAAGAATTCGGGGACGCTGTAAGCTGTCCCCTGTTTCAGTAGATTTCGCTGCTGAGAATTCTGGTCGGGAGCCAGGCCCCCTGATGTTTCTCCAGCAACACCAGATAGCCGACCCCCATCTCGGGCCCGGCCACATGAGAAACAAAAACCAGGGCGGCTGTCCGGCCGGGATTAAAGCCAACCCGCGAAACATAGGTCCGGCCCGGCGAGAGCGGACTCTGCCCTTCTCCACTGCTTTCTCCCCCGCCGCTTCTAACAGCCAGAATATCTTCCAGCCCCTCGGGCAGGTTTTCGCTCAGCCGGTATTGCTTTTTATTCCTGGTGTTGTAATCCTCCAGCAGGGCTTTTTCCACACCCTTAATTTTTTCAAACGTTCTATCACGCGTCTTATCCTCCAGCACCACGAACCCGTCGGGCAGGCCGTCCAGCCTGACTGTGCTCAGTTTCGGCGGATTAAACACCGCCCGGTAAACCTCGAATTCCTCCGGCGCCATAAAATCCTCACAGGAAAGTCTGTAGGTCAGCAGGTCGCCGAGCATCTGGTCATCAAGCTGCCCCCGCCTCTCCCGCAGAAAAGCCGGGTCCTCCTGGCACTTGGCCTGGATATAATCCCTGAATTCGTCCCCGGACATTTTCTGATAATAATTCCAATAATTGCCGTAAGAGTTAAACGACCTCAATTTATGGGCATAGCGGGGCAATCTGGAGATATCCCACCTGAGGTCATCCTTAAAATTGTATGGCCCGAAATAAGTTAGCAGTTGAAGATAAATTTTTTGCCCGGGCCGGAAAAATCCGGAGGCTTCCGGAAGCAGATTCTTGACTTCTTCCGGATACATTTTGGAGGATGAACTTACTTTCCAGCCCGACTTAAACAGCTCAAAGTACCTGTCTTGCCTGATTTCTTCAACCCAGAAACTCCCGGGCAGGATGAGAAACAGGTCCACCTCTCCCTGGCCGCCGACCAGGTTTGAGGTTTTCAACGGATAATAAAGCTCCGCCGACCTGAACCTGTAGGCTAAGGGCGCAACCGTCCTGGTCTCCTTTCCGACCTTGACCGAGTCAAAAACAAAATAATTAAAACCCCGGCTGAGATAGTCTCCGGCCGAAGCCGCGAATTCCTTTAAGCCGCTTTCCGGTTTTATATTTTTCCGACTGAAAAATTGACTCACCCAGTTCTCAAATTCTTGCGGCCGATTTATTTTTACCACCGTAACGTCGTGGGGCCCTATCTTTTTGCTCAACCTGATTTCCACCGCGGCCCCGCCTTCTCCGCCTTTGGAGAAACCGGATTCCACCTGGATATCCTTACTTTTCAGAAGCCCGACCACTTTTTCCAGGATATTGCCCTCGACCAGAAAAACTGCCGGCTCAGAAGGAAAGGGAATAAATTCCAGCACCTCAGTTTCTTTTTCGGCCCGCAGCTCGGTGGCCAGAATCAGAATTTCTTCCAGCTTGTTATGAAATATGATCGCTTTTTGCGAATCCTGAGCCAGACTGACCGGAACCGGGCTGAAGGAGCCGCGGTCGAGAGCGCTGCCCGCCGGCCCGGCGCCGAAGCCCATAAGGAAGCTGGCCATTAACAATAAATACAGGAGCGCTGCGGAAACCCGCACCTTTTTTTCTTTCCTGTCTCTCATCACGAGTGAACTTTTTTCCATTTTTCCCGGATTACCATTTTTCATCCAGAATTTCCTTCCTCTTGCGCTGATATTCTTCTTCGGTCAGCAAGCCCTCTTTCCGCAAGGCCTCAACCTCTCTCAGCCGGACGGAAAAGTCCGGTTTCCCGCCGGCCGCATCTTCCCTGCCCGGAGCACTCTCTCTTTCAATTTCCACAACTTCCAGAGCGGCCGCGCCGGGCCTGGATTTTTTGAACGAAGACAGGTTGATAATGGAATAGACAGCCATGCCGATACAGGCCGCAAGCCAGATCAGAAAAAAGAATGAAATCAACCCGCGACCTTCCTGGCTCTCACCCACCACCGAAAAAAAGAACACCAGCCCGAAGACCAGGAAAAGCAGGCTCATAACCAGGGTGATGACCGAGCTGGTAGGAGAAGGCCTGAGGGTGGCTCTATTGATTTTATTATTATCAGGATTGTTCATGTGGCCTCCTTTTTTCTATTGCAGCTCATTATAAAATGCCCGGCTCAATAACTCAATCAAAAATTATAAGGCGCATTGGCGGCAAGAAAGGGGGGCTATTTTACCTTCTCTTCTGTTCGTCCTTATTAATGAAGGCAGATTTTTAAGACACGAAATCGGGACAACTTGCGGGGTCGCCTGATTTACCGGAAGGCCGGGCTTGACATAGCTCCCCTATTGTGAGCTAATAACCAGCGAAGTTATGAAGCCGGGCCAAAGACAGGAAACCTGCAGACAGCCATTTTTTCGGACTACCTTTCTGACGACAAATTTTGTGCCGGCTCAAATAATTTAACAATAATTAAGGAAAGACATTATGAAGAACAAACAGCCAGCTAACGGGTTAATTTGTTTTTTGATTTTATGCGGCTTGAGCTATTTGTGTCTGCCGGCCGCCCAGCCGCAAGCCCGGTCTTTCACCGGATATCTTATCGTCCAGGAAGACGGGAATTTCCGGGTGGATAAAGAAGAATTCGTCCGGTTTCAGATTTCGGGCCGGGAAATCAAGAATCTTCACATCCGTCTCCGGGCAGCTAACGGAGACTTAACTTTTGCCCGCTGGCGAACACTGGTCAAAGACGGCAGCAATTTCACCGACTGGTTCGAGTTTGAGGGCCGCGAACTGGCCAGCGCGGAAAGCACCCCGGTAACCTACGAATATTTTCTGACCGGCTCTTATGCCGGAATTTCTCCTGCGGTGGTTCCTTCCTATTCGATGTACGAAGCGCTTAAAAAAGTGGCTGAATCGGTCGGACTTCCGGTTCCCGACCGAACTTTCGTTATCTATGGCTCGAACCGCAGCCCGATCTATGAATTCTTCTGTTATCTTGACGAGCCCGAAACCACGGCAACGGGACTTATTAATAATTAAGGAGGCCGGAAATGAAAGGGAATTTAAGGCAATGTTCAATGCTCCCCCCGGCTGTAGTTCTGGCGCTGACTTTCTTCTTTTTAATCATTCCGGAGCTTCAAGCCCAGGCGCCCGACGCCCGGCAGGTCGGAGAGGAAGTCCTTTATGAAGCGTTGCTCGGAGCCGGGGATTTTCTGATTGTGGTGCCGAGCAACGGCTGCACCCGAAAGGAATCTTTTCAGGTGGAGGCAGCCAGACAGACCAACCCGGACGGCTCAATCCATTATGTTTTAACCGTCAAACGGAAAAGCCCGGATGAATGCAAGATGATACCGCACAAAGAAATCATTCATTTCAACCTCGAAAAGGACCTGGGGATAAAAGGCAAATATACTTATTCGTTGGCGAATCGAATCTATCCCGCTCCGGACAAAGAGAATTCGCTTTACACGATAATCGAAAAATATTTCACCGTTGAACCAGGCTCCGACCGCATCTCCCCTAAACCCCGGCCGGAACCGTCACCTGCCCGGGAAACCGTCTCCCATCCGGGCGCGGCGGTCAAAGAAAAAATCGAAGAACTCGGACTTCAGGTCCGGTCTGAGCTTAAACAGGCGATGCTCTATGCCCTCGAGCAGGAAATAAACCGCTATCAGAAACGCGGCGACAAAAACAAAGTCTCTGAACTGAAAGAGCAGCAAAAAAAATTCCGAGCCGTGGCCGAGTCCGATTTTCCTCTGCCTCCGGAAGAGACGGAGCCGGCGAATCAATCGCTTTTTCAGCCCGACGGCCCGATTCTCCCGCCCCAGGTTCGTGAAGCCCGGATAATAGTCTCAGAGCGCTTGAAGCAGGGAGCGATTCTGGAAGTGGCCGGGATGACCAAATCCGGGCCTTTTTACCACCTGGCCGGAGCCCGAGGCGACATACTGGACAGGCTGAAACCCGGGCAAACATATGACGTTAACTTAGTGCTGATTTTTAAGAGAGAGTATTTCGGGCCGATTCCGAATTACTATGTTTATTTAGCCGGCCTTAAAGAAAAATAAATACAAACCTGGCCCCGAAAAGGAGAATGGTAATGATAGGAATTATGGAACTGATTGTGCTGCTGGCGCTGGTGTCGCTTCCTTTGTTTATCATCGCCCTGATAGACGTCCTGAAGCATGAATTCCCCGGAAACGACAAATTAATCTGGATTCTGGTCATAATATTTTTCCCGCTGGTCGGGTCTATTCTGTATCTGATAATAGGAAAGAAAGCCAGAATCAAGAAACCAGAAACAGTTTAAGCAAGCCCGGACGGTCGAATCTGTCTTTGCCTTCCTGGCTTTTGAATTTTTATTTTTTAATTTTTTGCTTTCGGCCGGAAATCAAATACACCAGAATCGTAAGATAGGGCAGAACCAAAAGCCCTCCCCCGAACCCGGCGCTCAGACCGAAAACCAGGAACAGAAAAAACGACAGCAGCAGAGCCAGAAAACTCAGGAAAATCATCAGCACCCAGACAATTTTGCTGTAGCCCAGAAACTGATTTCTCAGGACGTCAATCAAAACGATCAGCAGCAGAATAAAGGCCAGCAGCGGGGGCCAGAAGCCGACAAAAATATGGGGCAAACTCCAGCCGGAAGAAACCTTGACGTCGTTGACCGCCACCACTTCCCGGGAAATTGCGTTGTATCTGTTAAGGTAAGCAGCCTTCTTTACCTGGAGCACAGCCGCCTGTTCCGAGAGCATTACGTAGAGTGAATCTCCCCTGAGGAAAATCCGGGGCGAGGGCGCCCTCATAAATTCCAGGGCCTTTCCCTCGGACATCAGACCAACCGAATAATTGGTGGCATAAAAGAGCCCGGCTTCCCTGGAGTAATCGAGCTCCATTATGAGGTCGGTCGGATGCCGGTAATAAACTGCCGGTGTTGATTCTCCTTCGCCCAGCTTTTGCACCAGCTGGCCGTGAGCCACAAAGGTTGATTCCCCGTCACCGGAAACCGCGGTCACCGGCGCCTCAGATTCATAAATGAGAACAAATCCCGGAAAAATCCCAGCCTGATTTTCCTCTTTATTAAGGGTTCCCGGCGCTAAGCAAAAGACTTCATACTTCTCGGCATATTCTTCCTGCTCAAGACTTTTTCTGACGACAAAATAAAGGCAGTTTTCGCCCCGGCGCATGATTCTGGAAACGACGGTCTCTCCCGGGCCCTCTGCCCCAGGCAGCGGGGCAATCGGCTGGTAAACCAGAAGCGGATAGCCTGTTTCCTCATCGTATTTCAGCTCATCCTGAGCCGCGATGAAGCCAAAATCTTCCTCTCCGGCCACGATTAGAGCGCCGTTCTCAAGGTGAGTAAAGCTGCTATAATATTCGGACAACACCCCAAAGTAGTTTTTTGCCGGATTTATTATCAGCCGGCCGCCCGGACCGACCCAGGGAAAACCCTCGGCATCCACGGAAAAGCATCGCTCGTAGCCGCGGGACTCAACCACCGTCCGCTCGACCGGAGGCAATACCCAGTTGACGCGCACCGGGCTGTTTTCCGGAAGTAAAATCTCCACCTCCGACAGCAACCTGAGTTGATTTTCTTCCTGAGCATACAGGCCGGTCAGGCCGGAGACCAGCAGGAGCGCCGCCGACAAAAATTTTTTCAACCGTCGGGCCGGAGACTTCATTTTTTCCCTCTCTCTTTATCTTTTTCTCTCATCAGTTCTCCGAAGCCCACCCATTCCATAACGGCTTTCTGGCCGACATTCATATCCCTGGTCATCTCCTGGTAGCTGAATTCGGCCCCGGTCATCTTCATGGAATCTTCCATGAACTTATTCAGGGCGCCAAAAGTGGTCTGACTGTAAACCGACTTAAAAACGCTGACGTTCATCGAAGTCAGGGGCAGGGTGACTTTTCCGACAATAAAATCCACAGCTTCAGAGATGGCCCCGGCATAATCCTTATCTTTAAGCTTCAGGCTGACTTTGCTCAGGCCGACGACATTTTCGTAGTTGAGCCATTTGCGGTCGACTTCATCCAGGTTTATGGCCTCCGCCCAGCTTTTTCCGAATTCATCAAAAGCCTGCTGGGTTCCGGTTTCCAGGTGAGACTGGACCAGATTTCCGACCAGGCTCAGAGGAGAAGGCGGCGGAGAGGAAACCGAACGGAGATTTTTTTCCTCAAGCTCGGCTATCTGATTGCGGTTCGTTTGAACGGGCCCGGAGGGGCGGGTTCCGGTCGGGAGATTGATCCGCAGCATCTTCCTCTGCTCCGGAGTCAAAGGTCCGCTCAACGCTTTCTGCCAGAGCTCCAGCACCCGGTCTCTGAGTTTATCGGCTTCTTCCCGGTTGGAAGCATAATCTCTGTAAAGTTCTTCCAGACGCCGCTGAGAGGACAGGAGCTGGTTCCATTCTCTCCGGCTGAGCCCGCCGACGCGGGATTCGGGCGGCGGGGGTTGAGGTCTGGAGACAGGCGGTGCCTGGACGGTCTGTGTGGTCTGCTGGTTTGTGGTTGTCTGCGGTGGGGTCGGTGTATTGCTTACCGGCGGAGTGACTGTGCTCGCGGGCGGAGTGGTAACCGGTGGCCGAGGCGGCGGCACCGGTCTATTCTGCTGCGACTTGAGATATTCGATTCTTCCCCTGAGCTGGCGGGCCTCCTCCTCCATATCGGCCGCAATCCTGGCCGCTTCCTGGTAATGGACTCGCGACCGGAGCCAGGAAATTTCTATGTAGCAGTCCGGAGCTTGAGGGCTGATGCTCCGGCGACAATTCTCGACCGCCTGCCTTAACCTGGCCGCTCTGCCCTCGAGTTCGGAGGCCTGGGCTTCCAGCCTGACTATCTCATCGCTCTGGAGAGATGAGGATAACTCGCCGGTCGCCGGACGGGCGGCTGCCGGAAACGCCGGCCAGAATGTCGCCAGAACGAAAATAACAATCAGAATCTTTCCCGCCGCCCTTAACCTCAAGGCGCGGCCGGCAACTCTCATTGCGGATTTCATCATTCCTGATCCTGGCTGGGACGGTTCACGTGCTCGACGTTGGTATGGGGTTCATTGGTGTGGGGCGTGTCCTGGTGCGGACGGTCGGTGTGCTCGCCCGGGGTAGTATAGTTGGTATGCATTGTGAAATTCACATGTCCGACTTCGGGCTGAGAAACATCTGTATGTTTATTTTGATCCGTGTGTTTACCCCCGGTTGAGGTATTGGTATGGGCGATATTCTGATGGGCAATATTCTTGTGGGGCACGTTGGTGTGAAGGACTTCCCGTCCGATGATTCGAGCCGCTTCCCGGGCGGTCAGGGACCCGGCTTCGGGCGCCGAATCTCCAACCAGCTCCTTGAGCCTTGAAGCTCTAACTTCCCGGCTGATAAACGGCCAGGCAGCCATAAAAGCCGCGCCTTTAACCAGAAGTCCGAGCGCCTGGCGGCGGCTGCGGGCGGAGTCGTCATTCAATCTGACCGGCAGGCCGGGCAGGTCGCGGCCGAGGTCGGAAAGGTCGTTCTGCTTTGATTTTTTCCCTTTAAGTTTTTCTAACAAATTCATCTGAGCCTCCTTTAGCCCGTTCTCTTATTTTGTCGGGTTCATATTAAATTTTCAGACCGTAAATTCAATTCAGCCTCTCGGCTTGTATTTTTATATATTTTTTGTAGTAACTAATCAAGTTTCTCAGCTCCGGGTTGTCGACCAGCTTCCAGATGAGCTCTTCGAATATCACCCGGTAAAAATGGCACATCGGGTCGCGATGCTCTATGTCACCGAAATACTCGAAGGATTTGTTCAGACAACCGGCTCCGTGGAATCTTTTCCAGGGACAGGAGGCGCAGGCAGCCACATTATCCACCCGGCGACTGTCTGCGACGCGACGATTTATTTCGGATTCTTCGAGAAACTTATCAAGGCGCGGAACGGAGTCTATATGCCCGAGGCAGAAATCTTCCTTGCCGACCAGCTCCTCGCAGAGATAAATTTTCCCGTCGGCTCCGAATCCTAAGATGGAATTTCCGGCGCCGCAGGGAGAGCGGTAACACATATGCGGCCGGTCTTTGCTCAGGAGATGAGCTATAAACAGATTGAGGTCGTCTATGCTCAGCCAGGTTCCGGTCCGCTGCTGGTGTTCGACGGCAAAATCCAGAAGCCGCAGCCAGCCGCGCGCGAATCTTTCGGCTCGCTGCCGGTCGAAGTCAAGCTCATTTTTGGCTCGCCCTTCAAAACAGGAATAATTCAGGCGAAAGGAAGCGGACCCGAGCGTCTCGACCATAAACCGGGCCACCGGGAGATAATTCTCCGGGTCGTGGACGACCGCCAGAAAACCCGGGCTTAATCCCGCCTCCCGGGCGGATTTGATTCCAGCCATCACTTCCTCAAAACTTCCCCGACCGGAGCGGAAAATGCGGTGCCGGTTGTGGATGTCGGCCGGGCCGTCGATGCTCACTCCGACTTCGACTTTCAGTTCCTTGAGAAGAGCGGCGTATCGAGAAAGAAGAAGACCGTTGGTCTGAAGCGATAGCGTCACCTCCTTGCCGGCGGCCGCGGCCAGCTCTTTTGCATACTTGCTGCCCTCGACCACGCAATCGATGTTTAAGAGAGGTTCTCCGCCGTGAAAGCCGATGATTATTTTTTCACCGGGGATTTCTTCAATCACCCGCCTGACGATTTTTTTGCAGGTCTCAACCGTCATCGGTGGCGCGGGCAGGCTGAGGTCGCCAACCCGGCAGTAGCGGCAGTGGAGGTTGCAGGCTTCGGTCAGATGGATGTTGAAATAGTGGGGGAATTTCTGAATCGGCCAGAGTTTTGAAGGCTGATGGTAGGTGTAGCCGTTGACGGCAATCATGTTGTTTATAAAAAGCCGGTAGAGCCAGCGCTCAAGCTGTTCATTGAGGTCAGGGTTCAGGGCGGCGCGCAGGTCTCTTAGCTTTATCCAGAAGCGGGAGGATGAGCCGGGAGCCAGAAGTCTAAGGTGTGTCAGAAATTCTGAATCTTCCTTAGTTAAAACCAGCCAGGAAGCGCTGTCGGGTTCTACAATGAGAACCCGACCGTTTCGCGGAGAAAAATAAAGGCCGGGAACTGTGGCCAGGGTGTCTTCGGGCGAAAGCTGCCTCTTAAATTCTTCATAAGTAAGGTCGAGCGCGCAGGTGCTCATTTTATCACTTTTCCAGTCTGACCAATCCTTTAAGATAAAGAGCCAGGACGAGCTGAACGGCTCTCAACCCGTGTTTTTTCCTCAGGAGATTAAGGTCTTTTTGACCGTCAATCAGAACGGCGATTTTAGCGCCGCGCGGGCTGAGGACGACCCCGTCCAGGCCCTTTATCAGCAATGCTCCCCAGCTTTTCTCTTTCAGCGTGAAAAGCGGCACCGGCCGGAGAGAAGAGTCGAGGTTTATCGGCTCCTGACGGTCTGACTCCGGGGTGGCGCGGTCTTCATTATTATTTATTTTATTAGCTTTTTCGTTTTTCTGCGGATTATTGTCTTCGCCGAAGTCATCCTGAGCGCGCGGGATTTCCGAAAGAGGACAGATATTCCGGGCAAATAGAAATTCTTTCCAGATGTCCTCCGGGCTCCGGCGCGCCAGGTCGCCAAGAATTCGGTCCGACTGCCGGCAGACTTTAACCAGGCCCTTGCGGTCTACATAACAGCAACCGAAGCCGCGCCGGCAGTTAAGCTCGAAAGTGACGGAGTCAGGATTGAGAGTGGAGCTGAAAGCAGCAGCCAGACCATGGAAACATTCTTCCAGAGAGACGGGAAGTCCGGAATTTTTAAGCTCAGCCAGAGAGTCAGAAATTTCCTTTTCCAAAATAACCTTATCGTTCGGAGCGGTCAACAGAAGAGACGGCCTGAGTGAAATTTCCAGGGCGCCCGCCGGGCGAACATCCAGGATAAACTTTTTTAAATCAGATAAAGAGGCAGATGGAGGCAACTCGATCAGCACTCCGGGCTTAAGCCCGGATGAAGCCGCGGCCGCGAGGAGTTCTTTCAGTTTGGTCACAGACGCTTCTTCAGTCGGGGCGTTTGTTATAAACATTAAAGCCGCCAGCTTTTTCAGTCTGGACAGCGGGTCGAAGCACTTGCTAACATTCCCACCATCGGCGCCAACCAGGAGCCGGAGGCTGAAAGGTTCCCGGGCGTCATCAAGCTGTTTCAAGAGGGTGAGAGCAGCCTCGGTCAGCAGCCCGTTGACTTCTATCTGGATGATAGAAGCTGAAAAGGAAATTTTTTCGATAAGCCGGGGCGTCCAGGCGGTCTCAGGGTTGAGCGCGAGGCGAAAAACAAAGGGCTCCGGCCTCAGCGGGAGATCTTTTCTTCCGGCACTTTTTTTCAAACTTACCACTTCTCTTTCATTATTCCGTTTCTTCTCTCATTATAGTCTTCTTCAGATATTTGGCCATCTCTTCTCAGCCTTTCAAGATATCCAGGTTCTGTCTCAAAATCATCTTTTGTTGCCCCGGACGTTTCAGAATCTTTTATCTCTATTATACCAACTGCGGAAATCGGAACATTTCTATTTTTTCGCCTTAAATAAAAAACATTCCGGTAATCAAAGGCATATTATTCGGGCTATAAATCTTTCATACATCTCACTTCTTCTCTTATCTTACTCTTCTTTTTCGCTCCTGTTTTACATATCAGTCAATCTAAAATCCTCTTCTAACCCATAAACTTGCCCATAAAAAGAATAGCCCCGCTCTTTTTGTGCTGAATCATAAAAATAAAAGGGCGGTCTGCTCTAAAGATTATCGGTTTTAGTTTAGAAGGTTTTAGCGATACCGGTTGAATAACTGTCCCGGTGACTGCAGCGGCTTCGCTCCCTTCTTCATCAACTTTTATAAATGATTTGTGAAGAGCGCCACTTATATAAAGGTTGGATTTTGTCGTTATTTTTGAAAATTCAGCAGACGGAGAAAAGGCTTTTTTTATGCCCGATGCCTCCAAAAAACTGTTTAGGCTGTATCCGACTTCTAATTCAAACTTAGGCAGATAAACCCAAACATAGGCAGAATTCAAATTTTTCTGCCAGTCACTTAAATTTTCTGTGGTAAGTTCTTTTTCCAATTCTTCCATACCGGATTTACTCTTCTTTGGAAGCAAGATAAACATAGATAAATCATCACCCTTATACGGCAATTCAATCATCTGGATTAAATCATTTTCCATATAGTTAAAATAAAGTTCCTGTAATATATTTTCTAAGACCATCATATCTACTTTTATCGTTTCCCCCGGGGTTACATAGAAATCGTCCTTTGTTGTTTTTGCTTTATCAAATTTTTGCTCCCAGAAGCCCTTAAAATAGATGGCATTGGCAAGTATTAAACTGATATCACAATTCAAATCTTCTGGTTGAACTATACTGTTAATGCGTCCTCTGGTTTGTTGACTGACCCAGGCATTGATCATTTCCGCGCTTTCTGAAGCTTTACAAAAATCCAGGCTCTTGGCTTCGGCGTTGTAATATTCTGTCAAAATATCTTTATAAGCGGGCAAGACGGAAAAATATTTTTGCATAAAGAGGGCATTGGCGGTTGAGATTTCATACGGTGCGTCTTTTTTGTTTAATTCATTGTAAATCTTCTTAAAAGCCTCTCCTCTCTGCTTATCATTTTGAAGAAAATTAAAGACTGACTGAATCTCTCCGGCAGTATCACCGCCAGCTCCCTCAAACACCATCCCAAAGGCCATATAGATGCTAAAAGGAGAAAAAAAGACACTGCTGGAGGGGTCTTTAGCCGCAATCTCTTTATAAAGCTTAACGGCCAACTCATTATTGGAATTCCCTGTGTCCTGCGAAAAACTTAGAGAGGGCATAGAGACGGCAAACAAAAGAATGATCAGCACAAAGATTATTTTCTTCATTTTAATTTCTCCCTTTCTCCTTTTCTCATTTTTTCTTTAAGTTGCGCAGACGGCCGGGCAGTTGGCCTCGAGTCTGCACTGCACAACTTAAGGCCTAAAATAATTTTAGGCTCAACTTCCGCCATAAAAGAGCCACGGCAATTCAACCAGCCTGCCGGCGCCGGTTCAAATCCTCCTGCTTTCTTATCCGGGATAAACCAGCCTGCCGATGAACAGGATGGTGCCTGAACGGGTATCTCTTATCAGGAAAATAAAAGGCCTGTTTGCCCTGAAAACCGGATTTTCAACCAGGGCCTTGGTGTTCATAACCACTGCGGTGGCGGCCGCGGCCTCCGTTCCTTCTTCGTTAACCTCGACAAATGATTTATGGACTACCAGACCGATGTATAGATTTTTCCGTCCCGTCATTCCGGAAAAATCAGCCGCTCCAGGCTCAAAGGCTGATGGCATGCCAAGTTGTTCTAATATCTCATTAAGCACATACCTCTCTTCTATTTTGAATCTGGGTATATAAACGTCCACTTTGTTTTCTGACAGGCTGGAGACCCAGGATTGCAATTTCTCAAAGGACAGTTTTTTCTCAACCGCGGACAGGGCGATATTTGATTTTGGAAGGATGATGACCATCGATAGGTCCTTTCCGGTATAGGGCAGTTCCAGGGCTTGAACTTCATCATCCTCGGCATAGTTAAATCTCCCCTTTTGCTCCATCATCGGAACGTCTACTTTATCCTTCTCCGAGATATAAAAAGGCGACATTTTGGTCTTCTTTTTATCGAATTGAACTTCCCAGTTACCCTTGAAATAAATGGCGTTGGTAAGAACCAGCCTGGTCAGAGATTTAATATCGCCCTGCTTCAGGAGTTCTTTTATTTTATTTTCGGTTTTATCCTCGACCCATTTATTTATCGTTTGCCTGGATTGTTCGGTCGCCCCGGCAAAATCCACCTCCTTAAACCCGCCCCCATAGTATTTATTGGTCAGGCCGATAAAATCCGGTTCGAAATGATAACCTTTCTGTCCCCAGAGAGCATTGGCTATATTTAATTTATATCCTTTCCCTGAAGAATCTAAGCGTTTGAATAGCTCGCTGAAACCTGGATGCAATTCTTCCTGCGGCAGGTCAAAGCGAAGTGTTCCGGCCATTTCCTCCCCTGTCTGGCCGCGAGCGCCGGCGTAGGTCATGGCCAGAGCGGAAGAGAGGCTGAAGGGAGACAGAAACACGTTACCCTTTCCTTCCGATAGTTTTTTATAGATGTCTACGGCAAAGGCAGTGTTTCTCCTGACCAGAACATCCGGGTTTCTGGGCGCCGACTTTCCCTGAACTATCAGGAGCGACAGAATATAAATAGACACAATAAATGAAGTCTTTCTTTTCATTCGGGCCTCCTTTCAAAAATGGGGACACATTCTATATTTCCGAATTTTATTGCCGGGGAGACCGGCAAGATAAAAGGGAACACTGTCAGGTGCCTCCTTTTTTCAATAGCGCCAGCTTTTGAGGTCGGCTCCGGGCGGCGCAGACTTTTTGATGCGTTCCATAATTTTCGGGATGTGAATCTGGTGATAACGCAGCCGCGATATCCAGATGGGGTTTTCATGGTCTCCGTTCCAGCAGTGCTCGGCCCGGTCGCCGTAATCAACCTCTCCGTCGTAATAAGGGTCTCTGGTGTTTTTAAGAAATTCTTCCATCAGGTAGACGGCGTTGTTCAGATAGTAGTTGTCCATATCGCCGCAGTAGATGTGAATTTTCCCTTTGAGCTTTGGCCCCAGAGTTTTCCAGTCGCGCTCGAGTATGTAGCGCAGGTCGTAGTGCTCGCGCCAGTAGGCGGCGGTCTCGGGGTCGATTTCGCCGGTCAACTTATCCCAGATTCTTCGCGGGTAGCCATCGGGGCCGACCGGCGAGAAGACCGCCTCCCAGATGTCGTACTGGTCGCCCGAGCGCGTTCTGGTGCCGAGTGCCAACTCCCGGTGGTTGGTTTCTTCCATAGTGCAGCTTACTTCACCCAGATAATTGCGGCGACCGGGGCGCGGCGTCTTTTTCCAGCGGCTTTCGGCGTAGTAGGCGTTTTTGTGCTCGTAAATGTTAACTATGGTATAGGCACGGAAATCGATCGGGTCGGGGCAGGCCGCCCAGCAGCCGTTGTACAAATCGGGATAGAAAACCTGGGTGGCCAGAGCTTCCCAGCCGCCGGTTGAGCCGCCGTAGGTGAAACGAGCCCAGCCCTCGCCTATTCCGCGGAATTTCTGTTCGATGTAAGGAATGAGCTCGTGGTTGATGGCGTCGCCGTAGGGACCGAGGTTGGCTGAATTAACCGCGTAAGAATCATCGTAGTAGGGATTGGCATGCTGGATTTCAATTATCAGAAAGCGCGGGGTGTCGGGAGCGATCCAGTATTTATAAAAATTGTAGGCTTCCTGTTGCACGATCCGGTTGTAGCCGTGGAGGCGAAAGCGCTCGCTGTAATCCGGTTCGAGGTCCGGGTCGGGAGGTTCCTCCCGGAAGCCCTCCAGGGTATACGGGAAATGCCCGTGGAAAACAATCAGCGGATAGCGGGCTTCCGGATGCTCGTCAAAGCCGTGGGGAAGGAGAATATGAGCCCCGAGGTAAACCGGCGTTCCCCAGAAATCGCTCAGCAGCTTGCTCTGTATTTTTACGTGCTTTATGTATTTTGTTTCCGGCGGGTCGGGAATCGGCGGGATTATCTGGTCGAGCGAGATGCGGATGGTCTGTTTTTTAGCCGGGTCGATAAAGACCTTGACCGGCCGGCTGTAGAGATTTCCGGGTTTGCGGTTCCACTGCTGGCCTTCGCCTCGGTCGGGCGGAAGTTTAAGGATGCGGCCGTCGGCCAGGTGGTAGGTCTGGTAGATGTTGAGCAGAGCCTGCACCCAGTATTCCCCCGGCTCGAGGTAAGACAGGCTGCGCCGGGGATAGCCGAAAACGCTGCCGTCAAAGATGGCTGCGGTGCCGGGCTGGAGTCCATCAACATCCAGGCCAAAAATCTGCTGGGTTTGCGGGCTGTCGCTGACCTGGAAGCGCGGTTCGCGGTCATCGTTATCGGAAATCATCAGCAGAAGCCGGCCGTCGAGCGGAACGGAAGAGCTTTCCGTCGGAAAAGAAACCGCAAATTTGAGGCGGGCCTGCTTCGCCGGAGACTGATTTTGGTTGCAGCTCAAGGCGAAGGCCAGAACCAGACCGAAAATGACAGCCGGACGAAAATGACATTTCAGTCTCTTCAAGCTCAACATAATTTGACCTCCTTAAACAGGGGACACCCTACAGTGTCCCCGAATCCCGCCTCGTTTCCAGAATGCAATTCTTGCAATTTATTCGTTTTCATTTATTTATGCTCAGGTACTATCGCCCGAAAAAGGGGACACTCTACAGTGTCCCCTTTTTCTGATACCGGATGAATTAAGCGGAAATTTGAAAACCAGGAAAACCTACTGCGAAAGGCAGCTAAAAATATAATTATAGTAATAAGGAAATAACTATCCCGGCGCGAGGGCGAAAATACAGGCGCTAAACAGGCTTTTTGGCGGGGGGTATTTTTCGGGATCATTTATTTATCTGATAAAAGTTTATTTAGTCAGGCAAGCAAATGCAACCAAAAATTCTGGAAATTTATATTTTCTTCCGGGCTTATTTAGCTAAGTTGCCGGGATTGTTGCTTGCGTCTCCGCTATGTCTTCTTCAAGCTCGCCACCGGTGTTCATCCAGAAAGGGACACCGTAGGGTGTCCCCTTTTTTCCCGAAACTTGGTTGGCGATAAGCATCTGATATTGAACAAGATACACGAAGACTGACCGGAGGAAAAAGCAGGATTTGGGGACACCGTAAGGTGTCCCCTTTATCCCCTTTATTTCGAGGCTGGCTTTGATTAAAATCTAAGCGGCAGAATTCATATCAAGGAAGGGCAATATGAAAAAAATTATCATCCTGCTGGTTCTGGTGGCCGCCGGCTATCTGGCTTATAACCAGTTCTTCAAGCTTTCGCCGGAAGAAGACCTGGTGCGGCAGCTGGAAAAAGAATTTCAGGCAGCCTCTCAGAATTACATAAACGCCAGCCGCCAGGCGGCCGAGCCGGGCCTGGTGGCTATCGCCGACCCGGAAAAAGCAGAAAACCAGGTTAAGGCTGTCAGGTCTAAGCTCAAAGAATTAATGCCCACCCTGACCGAAGAAAAAGCCATTGCCAGAGCTCAAGAACTCGAAGGCAAAATCAAGTACTTTTGCGAGAAGAACGACATAGAATAGAAGGCATATGAGCCAAAGCCGGAAATTGCCGGGCATAAAAAGATGGGCCTCTTTTTGAAGACTGGCCAAAGAGGCAGGAACGGAATGGAATGGGGAGAGCGCCGGGCAAAAAGGTATCGGCGGGAAAAAAGAATTAGGTCAACTTAATCAGCTTAAGAGGATCCGGCCGGCGGGCCCTGTTGTCCGGCCTTGAGTTTCCTGTATTCGCGAACGATGAAGAAGCACAGCACGATCCAGGCCAGGATGCTGACCACGTTAATCACGGCATAGTTCTCGACGGCCTTAAAGCCGAGGACGGTGGTGCCGACCAGCACCAGCAAGCCGCCAAGAAAGTCCCCGCCCCGGACAAAGAAGGTGTCGATGGCCGCTTTGGCCTTGTATTTTTCCTCACGCGAGGTGATCAGGTAGAGGGCGTGTTTGGTGGCGTTCATAAGCGAGTAGTCGGTGCCGTTTTCGACGATCTTGACCCATTTGACCACCATCAGGGCCGCCGTGGCCGTGATCAGGCCGTAGCCGCCGAGCACCAGGATCGGAAAGATGAACAGCGCGCCGGCAATCCCCACCCAGCGGAAAATGCGGCTGACCAGGAAGAGAGCGACGATCATGGCCACCAGGTTGGTCAGAAATTGATAGCCGGAATAATATTGGCCGATATAGTTCGCTTCCATCTGCTCCAGGGCTCTGGTGTCGAGGGCCCCTGCAGCGGCCGCAGCGATAGCCTTCTGGGCAATGCCTTTGAGGACTTTGCCGAGAATGTACTCCCCCACCTGATTGACAAAGTTGTAGATGGCGATGACGATGGCGATATAGAGAAGGTAGCGGCTCCGAAAGACCAGCCGGAACCCGTCCCCCGCTTTGAGCGGCTGCTCCTGGATCTTTTTCTTAACCTCGGCCTCGGCTGCCGGCAGGGTGGCAGCTCTGGCGGCCAGCATCCGGATTTCTCTTTTATGAATGAAAATGGACAGGAGAATGCCGACGACCAGGAGACCGGCGGTGACCAGCATCATCCTGTAAGCTCCCAGCGGTTTCCAGAGCTGTTTGGAGACGATGCTCCCGACCAGCGAACCCAGGGTGGCTCCGTAAGCGATCAGCGGGAAAAGGCGCTTCCCTTCATCCTCGGTGTAAAGGTCGTTGGCAAAGCCCCAGAACTGGGCGGGCACCAGCAGGTTGTAGATGCCGATCCAGACGAAGAAGACGACACCCATAACGCTCATCGGGACTCCGACCGCGTCCAGGAAGTAGAAAAGGACGAGGTTGGAGATAAAAAACAGCGTTACCCAGGTGATTAGCAGGTGCCGCGGCAGGCGCGAGGCCACCCGGCTGAAGGCTTTAACGACGAAGATGAGCAGAACGGCCTGGATAGCCCCCATATAGGCTTTGACCTCGGCGCTCTGGCCGGTGAGGATGAGCGCGTCTCGAACGGGCTTGATAATGTAATAGGCAAACATCAGCAGGAAGATGTTGACAAAAAGAAGCAGCGCCTTGGCGGCCTCCCCGGGATAGATGACCGTGAAGATCCGGAGCAGGCGGTAGACTGAGGGCTGCCGACCAGAGGTTTGTTCGGACGCGCCTTCCATTAAACCTCCCTGGACCCTATTTATAAAACAAGCCGCTTTAAAGAAGCTGGGTCCGATTGAAAAAGCATGAGCCGGACTTTCCCGCCAACCTTCAAAGACAATCGTATTTTGAATCGCGAACAAATGTCAAGCCGGGAAATTGCCGGGCTGAGGAGCATTAAAGTCGAAAAAACCGTTCGATCATAGTAAAAAAGTAATCGGGCAACGATTCCACAAGAATATTAAAAAGACCTTACCTTCTTCAAAATCAAGCCTTTGATATCCTTTATCAGGCGGCGGTGGCTTGACGGCAAGAACCTGGTCAAATCGCTCTTTATCTCCTCCTGCGGAAATTCTTCCAGGGTCTTTAACAATTCTTCCTGACTGACCTTCCTGTTATAAAGAGCCATTTTCTTATTAATCAGATTCCAGTCAAGAGAAACTTTTTTGGAAAGCAAGAACCAGAGGTCAAAGAGATCCCGGCCACGGCATCTTATTAAGGTCGCTCTCAGTTTTTCTGCCAGTATCTCTTCCGGCTGTAAATGGCAGACCAGAGGATAAGGAGTTACGGGGAAGACCGTCTCCAGATAGGTCAAAGCAACAGGCAGAACTGGTTTTTCTCTTAATGAGAAATCTAATCTGATGGTCAGGGGAAATTTGAAATCGGGTAATTGCTGAAAAATCCTCCCGGAAAACGAATCGGCGATTGTCTCCGTGTGCTTAAATCTAACTTCCGGCGCTTCTTTTTTTAAGGCTTCGAGGCTATCAAGAATCATTTCCTCAAGGCGTTTCACCGAAATAAGAGCGGTAAAGTCCAGATCTTCAGAAAAACGAAAAGACCCATAAAGGAATCGAATGGCAGTTCCACCCTTAAAATAGACTTTCCGGCTCTCTTTTTTTCTGTAAAAATATTTTAGAAATAGAATCTGAAGATATTCCCGATAGACAGTGAACAGATCAACCTTAAACTCTCGGGCTAACTGTTGCGCAATATCTCTGTCCATCATATTTTCAGATTATCTAATAATTTTTGCAGAGGGATAAATTGGTACCTGCGGGAAAACTCCAGGAACTTATTTCTGTCAATTATATCAAGGCTGAGGTCCTGAATATGTATGTGTCTTAACTTTTTGGCTATAAAATAAAGCTCATCCAGAAGAGCTTTCTCGGGGGTAGCGATCAAAAATCGGTCTTTCTTCACAAAACCCCAGAAATACTTGCTGTCTAAATGAGCATATTCAAATTCTTTTTCCTGATAATTTAGCCTTTTTGTCTTCAGAGGAGTTATAGAAGTAACAGCATAAGGAAATTGAGGTAATATACCATAAAAAGACAGGGCGCTTTCAAGGGAAACATAAGAAGGATTAACCAGGAAATTGGCTAATTCCAGATCATCAACTTCTTTTAAGGAGAAATGATATTTGCCTTTGGCAATCCTGTTAATCACGCCATCCTTTTCTAATTTTTGCAGAAGAACATAAAGCGTCTTTGGCTTTTCTAACCCAAAAATCTTGCCGGCATCGGCCACATCAAAAAGTTTAACCCTTTTCTGATGCAATATCTTGACAGCGTCGAATTTTGAGATAGTTTCCATATTTGCTATAAAATTATAGCAATTCTGGATTCTATGTCAAACTTTTATTTAAAATAAAAAAACCCGGCAACGACCTACTCTCCCACGCAGTTGCCCACGCAGTACCATCGGCACCGGAGGGCTTAACTTCCGAGTTCGGAATGGGATCGGGTGTTTCCCCTCCGTTATGGTTGCCGGGATTAAATTCAATCCTGAAACCCGGGACACGCAAAACCGGGGACACGTACTTATTTCCAGAGAAATAAGAACCTGTCCCCCTTCCGGGGCATGTCCCGTTCATAATCGGGACACGTAACAAGCACATGTCCCGTCTAACAAAGCGGCATGTTTTCACCTTGATAAACTTTATGGTCAAGTCTCACGGGCTATTAGTACTGGTTAGCTCAACGCATTACTGCGCTTACACATCCAGCCTATCAACCTCGTCGTCTACGAGGGCCCTTTAGCCCCTTGCGGGGAGGGAGATCTTATCTTGGGGCGCGCTTCCCGCTTATATGCTTTCAGCGGTTATCGCTTCCGAACACGGCTACCCAGCGCTGCGCCTGGCGGCACAACTGGTACACCGGAGGTTCGTCCATCCAGGTCCTTTCGTACTATGGACAGCCCCCCTCAAATCTCCTGCGCCTGCCGTGGATAGGGACCGAACTGTCTCGCGACGTTCTAAACCCAGCTCACGTACCCCTTTAACCGGCGAACAGCCGGACCCTTGGGACCCGCTTCAGCCCCAGGATGGGATGAGCCGACATCGAGGTGCCAAACAGTCTCGTCGATGTGAGCTCTTGGAGACTATTAGCCTGTTATCCCCGGCGTACCTTTTATCCGTTGAGCGATGGCCCTTCCATACGGGACCACCGGATCACTAAGCCCTGCTTTCGCACCTGCTCGACCCGTCGGTCTCACAGTCAAGCTCCCTTGTGCCTTTGCACTCTACGGTTGATTTCCAAACAACCTGAGGGAACCTTAGGGCGCCTCCGTTACCTTTTAGGAGGCGACCGCCCCAGTCAAACTACCCACCTAACACTGTCCCCCTACCCGATAAGGGCAGTGGGTTAGAACTTCAGAACATGAAGAGTGGTATCTCACCGACGGCTCCGCCGCACCCGGAGGTGCGACTTCATAGCCTCCCACCTATTCTGCGCATCATATTCCAAAATCCAATGCTAGGCTGCAGTTAAGGTGCCGGGGTCTTTCCGTCCAGCGGCAGGTAACCGGCGTCTTCACCGGTACCACAGTTTCGCCGTGCCCCTCTCTGAGACAGCGCTCATGTCGTTACGCCTTTCGTGCGGGTCGGAACTTACCCGACAAGGAATTTCGCTCACTTTACCCGGACATTTCTGTCTGGAGTGGACCATATCTTTATCCAATCTCGAGGGCTCTCTTGATATTCTCCAGAGCGGGACGCTCCGCGGTGTTCATCTGCAGGGCCAGGTCAATGATCTCTTTTAATCCTTCTCTGTTGAGATGCTTGCCGTCTTTCATCAGGAGTATGATCTTTCGAAATTTCCTAAAATCAACATTCTTTTTGGTCTTCAGTGGATGATTCATAAAGAACTCGCAAATTCTTTCCAGCTGATCAAGGCTTCTTACCCTGAAAGCGTATCTTTCGGCGTGATTTACTCTAACCACGCCTCCCTTAAAAAACCTCTTCAAAGCATAGAGCACTTGAATATCTCTTTCATGCTGCACCACAACAAATTCCGGTAAAACCTGGTAACCAGCAGTCATCTCAGGATGACTTTGAACACTCACGTGAAAACATCCCTCTCCGTCAACGAAGCCTACTACCCAATCAGGAGACAAATTCATTCCATCCTCCTGTTTCGAGATGGATACCCGGCGTATGGCCTCTGAGGATCTCCCGCCTCGGCCTTATGGGCAGGATTTCCTGCGGATTGCCCAATCTCTGCCATTATTACCGCCGCCCGCGCGGCTGGTAGACAGAGCTCTAAGGGTGTTCCCGCATACAGCCAGGTATGAATCCCGGTATTACTACCGGGAAAGGCAGCTCTTTTTCAGAGTTACCTTAGGAC
>FWWM01001709.1_pt1 | contig 64959 bp, 54 predicted proteins | sample 2228351 | NCBI WGS metagenome assembly FWWM01 (sample SAMEA103939774, study PRJEB20133) | metagenome
CCGACGATCGTCAAAGGTACCTTGCGCACGCGGATCACCTGGTCGATCGGATCCGCATCCTCGCCGAAGAGCTGCCGTGCGGTCGTCTGGCCGATCAGCGCGACCTTGCCGCTGCCGCTGATCTCGGCCGGCTCGAACAGCCGGCCCGCGGCGAGCGGCCAGTCGCGCGCGATCAGGTAGTCGTTGGTCGTCCCGAAGAACTGCGTGGACCAGTTCGCGTTGCCGGCGACGACCTGCCCGGTGCCGCGCAGCGCGGGCGCGGCGACGACCACGCCCTCGACTTCCAGCGCGATGGCCTGCGCGTCTTCCTCGGTGAGCACCTGCGCGGCGCCGGCGCCGAGCCGCACGCCGCTGGCGGTGGTCGAGCCCGGGAACACGAGCATCAGGTTCGACCCGAGATTCCTGAGCTGTTCGCGAACGCGTTGCTGGGCGCCGCCTCCGACCGCCAGCATCGTGATCACCGCGGCCACGCCGATGATCATGCCCAGCATCGTCAGCGACGTACGCAGCTTGTTCACGCGCAGCGCCTTCAGCGCGATCCTCAGCACGGCGAGCAAACTCATCTTCCCGGCTCCGCGGTCGCCGCCGGGGCGGCGTCGAGCGCGGCAAGGTCGGCCGCCGCGTCGCGCGGCACCTGCCGCGTGTCGCTTCTGACGCGCCCGTCGCGGAACGCGATCAGCCGGCTCGCATAGGCGGCGATGTCGCGCTCGTGCGTGACCACGACGATCGTCATGCCGGCCGCGTTCAACTGCTGCAGCAGCGCCATGATTTCGACGCTGGTGCGCGAGTCGAGCGCCCCGGTCGGCTCGTCGGCGAGGATCAACGCCGGGTCGTTGACGAGCGCGCGCGCGATGGCCACGCGCTGCTGCTGGCCGCCCGAAAGCTGCGACGGATGATGGTCGGCGCGCCCGGCCAGCCCGACCGCGGCAAGCCGTTGCAGCGCGCGCCGCCGCCGCTCGCGCGGCGGCACACCCGCGTAGATCAGCGGCAGCTCGACGTTCTCCACCGCGCTCGTGCGCGCGAGCAGATTGAACTGCTGGAACACGAAGCCGATGCGGCGATTGCGGGTCGCCGCGAGCCGATCGGCGTCCATGTGCGCGACGTCTTCGCCGGCGAGCCAATACGCACCCGAGGTCGGCCGGTCCAGACAGCCGAGGATGTTCATGAAGGTCGACTTGCCCGACCCGGAGGGTCCCATCACCGCGACGAACTCGCCGACGTCGATCGCAAGCGTTACGCCGTCGAGCGCGCGCACGACCGTGTCGCCGAGCACGTAGTCCTTGTGCAGGTCTTCGACGCGAATCAGCATGATGCCTGGAGTCCAGGGTCGGCAGTCCGCAAGGACGGCAATCGGTTTGACGCGATCCTCGATCCTCAGAAGAACATCCGCGGCGGCGCGCCCTTCGGCGCAGGCGCATTGCTTGCAACGCCCTGCAGGCCGACGATGACCTGCAGGCCTTCGACGACGCCGGGTCCGCTGATTTCGCTCGATGTGCCGTCGGTCAGACCCACGCGCACCTCGATCGCCGTGGGTTTGCCGTTGCCGAGCACCCAGATCCGCCCGCGCGTCGTCGCCGCGCCGCCGCTGCGGGCGCCGAGCTCGGCGGCCAGCTCGGCGTAGCGCGCCTTCTGCTCCGGCTTCAGGATCTCCTCGATCCGGGCGCGGACCTCGGCGCGGATCGCGCCTGCCGCTTTGGCCCGCGCCTGCTCGGGCAGTTCGCGCAACGCCGTGAACTTGGCGCGCATTTCGGCGAGGATCGGGTCGAGCCGCGCCTGCTGTTCGGCGTCGAGCTTCAGCTCGGCGATCAGGCGTTCGCGCCACTGCGTGCCGGCACCGGCGGCCGGCGCATTGGACTCGCCCTTGCCGGAATCCGCCGGCAGCGCTGCGCTCTCGCCCGCCGGCCTGAAGCGCAGCGCGGCGTTCGCCACCTTCAGCACCGACTCGCGCGTGTCGGTGACGATGCGCACGTTGGCGGTCATGCCCGGCATCAGTTGGCCTGACTCGTTGTCGGCGGTCACGAGCACGGTGTACGTGACGACGTTCTGCACCGTCTGTGCGGCCTTGCGGATCTGTCTGACCTCGCCCGCGAAGGTGCGACCGGGAAAGGCGTCGACCGTGAACGTCGCCCGCTGACCGACCCGGATCCGCCCGACGTCGGCCTCGTCGATCGAGGTTTCGACCTGCATGTCGCGCAGATCCCTGGCGATCACGAACAGCTCCGGCGCCTGCAGACTCGCCGCGACCGTCTGTCCGACGTCGACGCTGCGCTTGATCACCACGCCGTCGACCGGTGCGCGGATCTCGGTACGCGTCAGATCGACCTTTGCGGAGGCGAGCTGCGCCTCGCGTTGCGCGACGACGGCCCGCGCGTTGCGCACGTCCGCTCGCGCCAGGTCGAACTGCGCCTGCGCGCGGTCCAGATCGGCCGGCGAGACGAAGTTGCGCTCGACCAGCTCCTTCGTGCGCGCCAGATCGCGTTGCGCGTTGATCAGCGCCACCTGCGCGCGCGCCAGCGCCGAGTGCGCCGCCTCGGCATCGGCCTCGGCCTGCCGGACCCGGTACTCGAACGTCTCCGGATCGATGCGCGCGATCAACTGCCCTCGCTTGACCGGGGAATTGAAATCGACGAACAACTCCTTGATCTGACCCGACACCTGCGTGCCCACCTGCACCGTGGTCACGGGGTTCAGCGTGCCGGTGGCCGACACCGTCGCCGTCAACGGTCCGCGCTCGACTTTCGCCAGACGGTACGTCGGTGCGGCCGCGCCGCGCTGACTGACCCAGTATGCGGTGCCGGCTGCCGCGGCGGCGACGATCAGTCCGACCGCAAGTGCGCGCGGCCGGCGCAGCCATTCGAAATTCATCGATCGCGCTTCGTTCGAAAAGCGCGATTGTAGGTGCGGCGTTCGCGCACGAAGCGCGAACTCACAAAGGGTGACCGCCGGCAACGCGGCGGCAATGCGGGGGCTGCAGATCGCGCGGCCGCTTGAAGCCGATCCAGCGGCCGCGGAAGCTTCGAAAGGGGCGTCGCTACTTCGCGGGGACGATCACCGCGCAGGCGAGCCGCGGCCCGGAGTTGCCCGTCGGCTGCGTCTTGTAGTCGTCGGGGTCGCGATGAACGATCAAGCCGCGACCGACCACGCTCGCGGGCCCGGCCGCCACCGTGATCAGCTCGCTTTCGAAGCGCAGTGTGGCCACGCCGTAGGCGTCGGCCTTCAGATTCGGCATGTCGCCGGCGTGGCGCTCGGACCGACCGTGATGGCCGTGCGGTTTGCCGCCGGGATTGAAATGCCCGCCCGCGCTCATCGCGTCCGGCGCCGAGCAGTCCCCTTTTTCGTGGACGTGGAAACCGTGTTCGGCGTTGGGCTTCAGCCCGCGCACCTCCGCGGTGACCAGCACCTTGTTGCCGCGCTGCTCGAAGCGCGCGCGGCCGCTCGTCGTATTGCCTTGCGTGGGTTTCAGCTCCGCGGTCGCCGCCGGGCCGCCCGACCCGGTCATCGAGTCCCACCAACCGCGAACGGTCGAACATCCGGTCGCGGCAAAAGCCGCCGCAACCGCGAGCGGCAGGGTGGCGTGGCGCAGTCTCATGGTCGTCTCCTCGGTTGGATGGCGCGCGTCCCTCTCCACGGACGCGCGCCGCGCAAGATAGCGCCGGCGCGCGCCGGTGCCATCACCCTTTTGCGCGGCCCGCTGCGGCGGCGGTGGCCCCGCGCTCGTACCAGGGTTTGCTCGCATTGACGACGCGGACGACCAGCAGCATCATGGGCACCTCGATCAGCACCCCGACCACGGTCGCGAGCGCAGCGCCCGATTCGAAGCCGAACAGCGAGATCGCCGTCGCCACCGCCAGTTCGAAGAAGTTCGATGCGCCGATCAGCGCCGACGGACCGGCCACGCCGTGCTTTTCGCCGACGGCGCGATTGGCCAGATATGCAAGCCCAGAGTTGAAGAAGACCTGGATCAGGATCGGCACCGCCAGCAGCGCGATCACCAGCGGCTCGCCCAGAATGCGTTCGCCCTGGAACGCGAACAGCAGCACCAGCGTCGCGATCAGCGCCGCCACCGACCCAGGCTGGATGCGCGCGAGCAGCCGTTCGAGCGCGGCGCATCCGCCGCGCGCGAGGACACGGGCGCGGATCGCCTGCGCGGCGATCACCGGCACGACGATGTACAGCGCGACCGACACGAGCAGTGTGTCCCACGGCACGGCGATCGACGCAACGCCCAGCAGCAGCGCCACGATCGGCGCGAACGCGAAAACCATGATCACGTCGTTGAGCGCGACCTGGGTTAGCGTGAAGTACGGATCGCCGTTCGCGAGCCGGCTCCATACGAACACCATGGCGGTGCAGGGCGCGGCGGCGAGCAGGATCAGTCCGGCGACGTAGCCGTCGATCTGACCTGCCGGCAGCCACGGCCCGAACAGTCCGCGGACGAACAGCCACGCGAGCAGCGCCATCGAAAACGGCTTGACCAGCCAGTTGACGACGAGCGTCACCGCGATGCCGCGCGCGTGCGCGCGCACCTGCCCCAGCGCGCCGAAGTCGATTCGGAGCAGCATCGGCACGATCATCACCCAGATCAGCACTCCGACCGGCAGATTGACGCGCGCGAACTCCAGCGCGCCGACCGCAGCGACCTGCCGCGGCGCGATCTGCCCGAGCGCGATGCCGGCCACGATGGCCAGCGCGACCCAGACGGTCAGGTAGCGCTCGAAGAAGCCGAGGGGGGCGGGCGCTGTCGCCGCCACCGTGCTCATGAGCGGCCGATCTCCTTCAGGCGCGCGGTGAGCGCGATGCGGTCGAGTTTGGCAAGCGGCAGGCTCAGGAAAAGCCGGATGCGGTGGTGCAGGCGGTTGTACGCACGGAAAAACGCCTTGCGCTTCGTCTCGTCGTCGCCTTCGACGGCGGCGGGGTCCTCCACACCCCAGTGCGCGCTGATCGGCTGCCCGGGCCAGAGCGGACAGACCTCGCCAGCAGCGTTGTCGCAGACGGTGAAGACGAAGTCCAGTTCGGGCGCACCCGGCTGAGCGAATACGTCCCAGCTCTTGCTGCGCAGCCCTTCGACGGGCAGTCGGTTCTTCTGCAGCAATTCGAGCGCGAACGGATTGACGCGACCGGCCGGCCGGCTGCCGGCGCTGAACGCCCGGAAGCGTCCCTGCCCCATCGCGTTGAGCATCGCCTCGGCCATGATCGAGCGTGCCGAATTGCCGGTGCATACGAAAAGCACGTTCAAGGGTCGATCGCCCATCTTTCGTTTCGTCGAAGGCTCAGCGCGTCACCTTGCGGCGCGCGGCGCGCCGGCGCCCGACCGGCACCGGCGCGACCGCGCAGGAGCCACCGTCGGCGGCGCAGCAGTTTTCGGTCAGAAAGCCGAGCAGCCGGTTCATCGCGTCGAAGTCGGCCGCGTAGTAGACGAAGCGCCCCTGCTGGCGCGCGCGCACCAGCCCCGCGTGCGCCAGCTCCTTCAGATGGAAGGACAACGTGGCCGGCGCGATGCCGAGCGCCTCAGCGATCTCGCCGGCGGCGAGCCCGCTGGCGCCCTGGCGCACCAGCAGCCGGTGCACGGCCAGGCGCGTTTCCTGCGCGAGCGCGGCGAGCGCCGCGACCGCTTCCGTCGTTTTCATGATTCGAAGATTACTTAAGTGTCGAAACGTCTGTCAAACGCCGGGCGCCTAGCCGCGCCACCGGTCCAACAGTCGCACGAGCTTCAGCGCCAGCACCACGAGCGGCGCGCCGTGGAACAGCAGATCGAAGATGTCGAGCGGACGCTTCAAGCTGCCGGCCGCGAGCATCCTGAGCTTTTCGGTCAGGTGCGGCTCGGGGACGAAGGGTGCGAGCGCGAGCCAGACCGCGACGAGCGCGATCAGCCAGAGAGGAATGCGATCGAGCCAAGCCATGCGGCGATTGTCCCATCGCCGGCGGCCGTCGGCGCCGGCCTGTGATCCGCGTCACGGGCGGCGCGGTCTATGCGTAGACCGCGTAATTCGGCTCGTACATGCGCTCGCGTACGTCGGCGAGCACGTCGGCCGGTCGCGTGCGCGCCGCGAGCCCGCGCGCGTACGCCACCTCGGCCACGGCGGCCGCGATGCGCGCCGACACCTCCCGCACCGACGCGAGCGGCGGATACAGACTGCCCTGCGCCAGGTCGGCGTCGGTCACGTGCGCGGCGAGCGAACGCGCGGCGGCGAGGAACTTCTCGTCGGTGACGCGGCGCGCGCCGCTCGCGATCGCGCCCAGACCGACGCCGGGGAAGACGTACGCATTGTTGCCCTGGCGCGGCACGAAGCTGCGGCCGTCGAGCTTGACCTCGGCGAACGGACTGCCCGAGGCGAACAGCGCGCGCCCGCCCGTGTGACGATAAGCCTGCTCCGCGGTGCATTCGCTCTTCGAGGTCGGGTTCGACAGCGCGAAGACGATCGGCCGTGCGTTCAGCCGCGCCATCGCGCGGAGCACGTCATCGGTGAAGGTTCCGCCGGTCGCTGCCACACCGATCAGCGCAGTGGGCTTGAGTCGTTCGATCGCTTCGAGCAGCGTGACGATCGGCGCATGCGGGTGCGCGTACGGGCGCTTGTGCGCGGCGAGGTCGGCACGGTCCGCGACGACGAGCCCTTTGCTGTCGACGAGCCAGCAGCGCCTGCGCGCGCGCTCGGCGGTTACGCCCTCGGCGGCGAGCGCGGCGACGATCAGATCGGCGATGCCGGTGGCGGCTTCGCCCGCGCCGAGAAACAGGAAGGTCTGATCGGCAAGCGCGCCGCCCGTGACGCGCAGCGCGGAGTAGATCCCCGCCAGGGTCACCGCCGCGGTGCCCTGGATGTCGTCGTTGAAGCACGGCACGCGGTGGCGGTAGCGCCCGAGCAGCGCGAACGCGTGGTGGTTGGCGAAGTCCTCGAACTGGATCAGCACGCCGGGAAACGCCGACTGCGCCGCCATGACGAATTCCTCGACGAGCGCGTCGTACTCGGCGCCGGCGAGCCTGCGCCGGTGCAGCCCGAGATACAGCGGATCGGCGAGCAGGGCGTCGTTGTTCGTGCCCACGTCGAGCATGACCGGAAGGCAGCGCGCCGGATCGATGCCCGCGCAAGCCGTGTAAAGGGCGAGTTTGCCGATCGGGATGCCCATGCCGTTGGCGCCGAGGTCGCCGAGCCCGAGAATGCGTTCGCCGTCGGTGACGACGATGATGTCGACCTTTCGCGTCGGCCAGTGTCCGAGAAGCTGCGCCACGCGCCCGCGGTCGGCGGCGGACACGTACAGCCCGCGCGGCCGGCGGTAGATGTGCCCGAACTGCTGGCACGCGAGCCCGACCGTCGGCGTGTAGATCACCGGCATCATCTCGTCGATGTGGTCGATGACGACGCGATAAAACAGCGTTTCGTTGCGGGCGTGCAGCGCCTCGAGCGCGATGTATTTGTCCAGCGGCTCGTGTAGCCGGCGCAGGTTTTCCAACACGCGCGCCTGCTGATCGGCGAGCGAGCAGACGTGCGCGGGCAGCAGACCGCGCAGTCCCAGCGCGTCGCGCTCGGCTTCGGTGAACGCGGTCCCCTTGTTCAGCGTCGGGTCGCGCAGCAGGGCGACGCCACGCGGCATCGCGCCGCGCACGGCGGACGAATCGGCCGTCATGGCGAGCCGGCTCCCCGGTTCGTTGTCGTCCGTTGCGGCGATTGTCGCCGCACGGCTCGCGCCCGTTGTTGATGCCGCTCAACCGCGGCTCGACGACGCCGAAGCGGCGCGACCCGCGGCGCGGGCGCCGCGGGGTCCGACCTTGCCGCGGCGGCGCGGCCGTTCAGAACAGTTCCACTTCGGAGCGGTCGGTCTTGCGCTGCAGACGGCCCGCGGCGACGAGGCGGTCGTAGTCCTGGATCTGGTTGCGTCCGTTCTGTTTGGCGAAATACAGCGCGGCATCGGCGCGTTCGATGGCGCTGGCCGGCGCATCGCTCGGCAACACGCGCGCATAGCCGAGACTCAGCGTCACGCGGCCGACCTGCGGAAACGCGTAATCGGCCACGGCCGCGCGCAGGCGATCGAAGGCGACCGCCGCCCCCGCCTCGCTTGCGCGATCGAGCACGATGACGAACTCCTCGCCGCCGAAGCGGAAGAGCCGGTCGGCGCCGCGGAAATTCTCGCGCATCAGCCGCGACACGAGCAGCAGCACCTCGTCGCCGAACAGATGGCCGTAGCCGTCGTTGATCGACTTGAAGCGGTCGATGTCGGCGATGCCGATCCATGCGGGCTCGTCCCCGCGGGCTGCGCGCTGGCGCAGTTTGTAGAAGCTCGAATCGAAGGTCTTGCGATTCAGCAGTCCCGTCAGCGTGTCGCGCTCGCCGTAGTCGAGCAGCAGTACGTAATTGCGGATGATCCGCAGGATGCCGTGCACGAGGGAGGCCTGGCGCGGGGCGAGCCCCGCACCGGCCTCGATCTCGACCATGCCGAGCACGCTCGACTCGCCGCGCAGCGGAAACAGGCTGTGCAAGCTGCCGCCGGCGGACTCGAAGTGGACGACGTCCTGCAGCATCACGCACTCGCGCCAGTGCAGCGAATCGCGCGCGCGCGGAAGCTCGGCCGGATCGGCGACTTCCTCGGGACCCAGTTCGTCGCCGCCGCGTGCGAGCGAGATGCGCCGCTGCACGCGCGGCTCGCCTGCGACGTCGAGCACGCGCCAGACCGTCACGCGCTGCGGTTCGATGAAGTCGAACAGCAGCCGCGCCAGCGCGGCGTCGAGATCGTCGCGATCGCGGTGCGCGGTGGCGGCGGCCACCGAATCGATCAGGCGGGGAGCGGCCACGATAACGGGAACGGACCGGCGTGGGCCGCCATGTTACGGAGAGGTTGCCGCCCCGATGGATGGAAATGCGGTCGGAATCCGCCGCAGACCGCCCAGGATCAGACCCTGGACTGCAACGCGGCGACCGCCGCGCGTAGTTCGGCCACCTCGGCGCGCAGCGCCCCGACCTCCGCCCGCAACGCCGCGATCTCGCCGTCCGCGGGCGCCTCGATGCGCCCGGCATCGGCCTCGACCGAGCCGCTCAACAAATGCGCCCAGCGGCTTTCGCGCTCGCCGGGACGGCGCGGCAGCTTGACGACGAGCGCGCCGCCCTGCGCGTCGGGCCGCGTCGCCAGCTCTTCCAGGAAGGCCTCGACCGACGAGATGTCGGCGAATCGATGCAGCCGCTCGGCGCCGATCCGCAACTCGCCCGCCGTCTGCGGCCCGCGCAGCATCAGCACGGCGAGCAGCGCCTCGGCCTGCGAGGAAACCTTCGACACGCGGCCGAGGTTGTGCGAGTAGCGGGCCACGCGTGCGCCGCTCGTCTCGATCACCAGCGCGCTGCGCTTCAGTTCGTCGACCGCGGACTGCACCTGCGCCTCGGTCAGCTCGAGCACCGGGTGGCGATTGTTCTTCTGGTTGCAGCCGGCGACCAGCGCGTTCAGCGACAACGGATACGTGTCGGGAACCGTGCGTTCCTTTTCGACCAGCACGCCGAGCACGCGGGCTTCGATCGGTGACAACGTTTTCATCGTCGACGGCTCCATCCTCGCCGGATTGCGGCGCGATTCACGCCGCGCGCGCCAGCCAGCGGCCGACCCAGGTGCGCGGCGGCTCTCTGCCGGTGCGCACGTAGTCGATCGCGGCGTCGTCGCCGAGTAGGCGCCACTGCAGCCGCTCGGCTTCCTCGTCGCCGGCGAACAGTACGCGATCGCCTGCGCGCAGCGGTGTGGACTCGTCGGGCAGCAGCAGGTCGCGGCCCTGCTGCAGAAGCAGCAGCGGTGTGGCGGGCAGGCGCCGGCGGCGGTCGTCCGGATCGAGCAGCAGGTGGCCGAGCGTGAGCTTCGGCTCGGGGTTTTCGACGAGCGCGCGGCGCATGCCCAACTCGGAGGGATCGCAGGCGAGCGCCCAGGTGTGCGGCACGCGGTCGCCGACCAGGTCGCGCAGTCGGCCGCACACACCGGCCGCCCAGGCGTTGCTCTGCCCCCGGGCCGCCATCAGGAAGCGGTTCAGCAGCGGTGTGGTCAGCAGTTGCACGCATTCGTTGGCCATCAACTGCGCCTGCACGAAGCGCAGGTTGGCGCGTGCAGCGTCGATCAACCCGCGGTTGCCGACCTGGTTCTGCCGAATCACGACGAACAGCCGCCGCCGCAGCCGACGCGCGGCGACCACGACCGCGAGGTTGCTGGCGTCGTCGTCGGTGCCGGCGACGAGCCCGCACGCCTCCTCGATGCCCGCGCGCCGCAGCGATTCCTCGGCAAGTCCGCTGCCGACGACATCGTCGTCGCCGCAATGCGCCGGGTCGACGTCGATCGCGCGCCAGGTCAGCCCGGCGCGTTCGAGCGCGCCCGCCAGCGCCCGGCCGAAGCGGCCGTGGCCGACGATCACCCAATGGCCGCGCGGTATCTCGACGCGCTCGGGCGGCGGCGAGCCGGGCACGCCGGTCAGCCAGTCCTCCAGGCGCAGCGTGTCCGGGCGGCCGAGCGCCAGCTCGAAGTTGAACGCAAAGGTCTCGAACGGATTGACGGTCGTCACGCCGCCGAACGCCCGCAATGTGTCCTGCGCCATACGCGACTTGACTCGCGCGAGCACAGGCAGGTCGGGCGCGAGCACCTTGGCTTCGATGGCGATCGTCTGGCTGGTGGCATCCGGCGCGGTCAGCACGGCCAGGCCCAGGCAGTTCGGGCGGCGAATGCCGGCAGCCTCGAGCAGATCGGGCGCGCGCGCATCGCCGATCACGCCGATCGCCGGCTGCGCGCTGTCCTGCAGCAGCAGCGGGCGCAACCGCTCCGGGTCGCTCTCGATGACCACCGTCGCGTAGCCGAGCCGGTCGAACGCATGGGCCAAGCGGCGACCGCTCTGGCCGTAGCCGCAGATCACGAAGAAGCGGTCGGTGAGCCGGCGCACGCGCGCCTGGAAGCGGCTGCGCGCGAGCGCCTCGCGAAACGCGGGGTGCTGCACGAGCGCGATGATCGAGCCGAGCGCGTACGCCCAGCCGATCACCGACAGATAGATGCCGACCGTCATCCACAGCCGCTGCGCGTACGAGAACGGATGAGGCACTTCGCCGAAACCGATCGTCGTCGCGGTGTAGCTCATCACGTAGAACGCATCGAACAGCGACATGCGCCACGGATTGCCGTCCGCATCGCGGCCCGGCATCAGCACCAGCCCGAAGATCGAGATCGCGTACGCGGCGATCAGCACGATCAGCGGCGTGCGCAGCCGCCGCAGGACGAGAAGCTGGATGTCGGACATCGGTGCGGTCGCTGCGCGGCCGCGCGTTCAGCGGGCGCGCCGCAGCGTTTCGCCGATCAGCAGCGTGACCGAGATGAAGTTGGCCACCAGCGCACCGCCCGACAGCGACACGACGGTGGCCATCACCTCGCCCGCCGACGGCAGCTCCGCGACGCGCGTGGCCCACATCCACACGAGCGACGCCGCCAGAAGCTGCAGCACCGCGACGATGCTGGTGGCCAGGTGCACCGCGCCGATGTGCGTGCGGTCGCCGAACTTCAGCGTCATCGCGATCAGGTTGACGACGAAGGTGGCGCCGAGTTCGAGCGGATGATGGTGCTCGGGATTGCCGATCTCGCCGATGAAGAAGCCGAAGTTCAGCGTGCAGGCGAGGATCACGAAGGCGCCGAAGATGACTTTTTCCAGGTTCATGGCGGTCGGCGGTTCGGCGCGTCGGCTCAGGCTTTATGGTAGATCTCGGCGCCGCGACGGACGAACTCGACCGCCTTGTCCTGCAGGCCGCGCTGCAATGCGTCTTCGGCGGCAAGCCCCTGCTGTTCCGCGTAGTCGCGCACGTCCTGCGTGATCTTCATGCTGCAGAAGTGCGGGCCGCACATCGAGCAGAAGTGCGCCGTCTTCATCGCCTCTTTCGGCAGCGTCTCGTCGTGAAAGTCGCGCGCGGTGTCCGGATCGAGGCCGAGGTTGAACTGGTCGGCCCAGCGGAACTCGAAGCGCGCCTTGCTCAACGCGTTGTCGCGCAACTGCGCGCCGGGGTGACCTTTCGCCAGATCGGCCGCGTGCGCGGCGATCTTGTACGCGATGATGCCGTCCTTGACGTCCTTCTTGTTCGGCAGCCCGAGGTGCTCCTTGGGCGTCACGTAGCACAGCATCGCGGTGCCGTACCAGCCGATCAGCGCCGCGCCGATGGCGCTCGTGATGTGGTCGTAGCCCGGCGCGATGTCGGTCGTGAGCGGCCCCAGTGTATAGAACGGCGCCTCGTGGCAGTACCGCAACTGCAGCTCCATGTTCTCCTTGATGAGCTGCATCGGCACGTGGCCCGGCCCTTCGATCATCACCTGCACGTCGTGCTTCCACGCGATCGTCGTCAGTTCGCCGAGCGTCTTCAGCTCGGCGAGCTGCGCCTCGTCGTTGGCGTCGTGGATCGAACCGGGCCGCAGTCCGTCGCCGAGGCTGAAGGCCACGTCGTACGCCTTCATGATCTCGCAGATCTCCTCGAAGCGCTCGTACAGGAACGATTCGCGGTGATGCGCGAGGCACCACTTGGCCATGATCGAGCCGCCGCGCGAAACGATGCCGGTCATCCGCCTGGCCGTCAGAGGAATGAAAGGCAACCGCACGCCGGCGTGGATCGTGAAATAGTCCACGCCCTGCTCGGCCTGCTCGATCAGCGTGTCGCGGAAGATCTCCCAGGTGAGCTCTTCGGCCTTGCCTTCGACCTTCTCCAGCGCCTGGTAGATCGGCACCGTGCCGATCGGCACCGGCGAATTGCGCAGGATCCACTCGCGCGTTTCGTGGATGTGCCGGCCGGTGGACAGGTCCATCACCGTGTCCGCACCCCAGCGGATCGCCCAGGTCATCTTCTCGACCTCTTCGCCGATCGAGCTGGTGACGGCCGAGTTGCCGATGTTGGCGTTGATCTTTACCAGGAAGTTGCGGCCGATCGCCATCGGCTCGGTTTCCGGGTGATTGATGTTGGCCGGGATGATCGCGCGGCCGGCGGCCACTTCGTCGCGGACGAACTCGGGCGTGATGAGCTTCGGCATTTTCGCACCGAAGGATTCGCCCGGATGCTGGCGCTTCAGCATCTCCGGCAACCGCTCCATCTGCTGGTTCTCGCGGATCGCGACGAACTCCATCTCGGGGGTGACGATCCCGCGCCGCGCGTAGTGCAACTGCGTGACGTTGGCGCCGGGTTTCGCGCGGCGCGGCTTGCGCTTCAGGTTGAAACGCAGCTCGGCAAGCTTCGGGTCGGCGAGTCGCTGCGCACCGTAGCGCGAGGTCGGACCGGGCAGCTCTTCGGTGTCGCCGCGTTCGGCGATCCAGTTCGCGCGCAGCGGCGGCAGGCCCGAGCGGATGTCGATTCTCACGGCCGGGTCGGTGTAAGGCCCCGACGTGTCGTAGACCGCGAGCGGCGGGTTCTTTTCGGGCCCGCGAGCGGTCGGCGTGTCCGACTGCAGGATTTCGCGCATCGGCACGCGAATGTCGGGGCGTGAGCCCTGCACGTAGATCTTGCGCGACCCGGGCAGCGGCGCGATGGCCGCTTCGTCGACGTGCGCCTCGGCGGCGCGGAAAGGCTGGCGGGCGTTCATATCGCTCTCCCGATGCGGCGGAGAGCGGACAGGCCCAGAGGAGCCGGTGCGTTTCCCTCCGCCGGTGTTAACCGGATCAGGTTCAGAACCCATCTCGACGCTGCCGACGTCGGGATCGGTTCAAGGGACTCTCTCAACCGGCCGCCATGCCGGGGCGACCAGTACCCCCAACGCGTCGCGCGGTGCAGACGGATCAGCGGATGTTGCGGATCGCGTTCTGCGCCGCGTCGTGTTTGGACTTCATGATATTCGAGATCTCGTCGAACTGTCGGTGCTCGCGCTGGATCCGCTGCTGAAGCTGCGCGTACTCCCGGTTGAACGCCGTCTGGATCCCGGCGGTCGTCGCCGCGGTGCCGCGTTCGGCGAGCTCGCGCGCCTTCTGGCTCTGCGCGCGCAGCCAGCGGTCGTAAGCCTGCACCTTGGCGCGCTCCTCGGCGGTCAGCGTCGTGGCCGGCTTCATGCGCGACGCGGCGGTGAACCTGCGCGCCTGCGCTTTGAGCGCCGCGGTACGCTGCTTCGTGCAGGCGTCCAGCGGCTGCGTGCAGCCGGTGTCCGGCGCCGCCTGCGCCGCGGCGGGCGCCTGCACGCCCGCGCCGATCGCGCAGACCAACCCGGTCGCAACGAGGACGGATCGGATCACGTCTTGCCTCCCAGATAGCTTTCGATGACGCGCGGATCGCTCGCGAGCTGCGCCGCCGGCCCTTCGAGCGCGATTTCGCCGGTCTCCAGCACGTAGCCGTAATCGGCGATCTGCAGCGCCGCCCGGGCATTCTGCTCGACCAGCAGGATCGCCGCACCGCGCCGTTTCAGCTCGACGATGATATGGAAGATCTCGCGAACGATCAGCGGCGCCAGCCCGAGCGAGGGCTCGTCGAGCATCAACAGCTTCGGTTTGGCCATCAGCGCGCGGCCGATCGCCAGCATCTGCCGCTCGCCGCCGGACAGCGTGCCCGCCAGTTGCTCGCGCCGCTCGGCAAGCCGCGGAAACAGCGCGTAGACCTCGGCCATCGTCTGCCCGTGGTCGCGGTGCCCGGCGCGATAGCGCTGGAAGGCGCCGAGCAGAAGGTTGTCCTCGACGGTCATCTCGCCGAACAGCTCGCGCTTTTCCGGAACGAGCGTCATGCCGCGCGCGACCAGGCGCTCGATCGCCACCCCGTCGCACGCCGCGCCGTCGAAGCAGATCTCGCCGTCGGCTTCGCCGGTGGCCGGCAGCGCGCCCATGATCGCCGCGAGCAGCGTGGTCTTGCCGGCGCCGTTCGGGCCGATCACGGTGACGATCTGCCCGGCGCCGACCCGCAGATTGGCGTTGTGCAGGGCTTCGACCTTGCCGTAAGCGACCGACAGATCGCGCACGCGCAGGAGGTCTCCCTCTCCCCCGAACCCTCTCCCGCCGGGGGAGAGGAGGGCATGACGCGCCGTCACTCGACGCCTCCCAAATAGGCCTCGAGCACCCTCGGGTCGCGCTGCACGTCGCGCGGCAGGCCCTCGGCGATCTTCTGGCCGAAGTCCATCACGTAGACGCGATCGACCAGCCCCATCACGAAATCCATGTCGTGCTCGACCAGCAGGATCGCCATGCCCTCGTCGCGCAGTTTGCGCAGCAGTTCGGCGAGCGCGCGTTTTTCCAGGTAACGCAGGCCCGCCGCGGGTTCGTCGAGCAGCAGCAGGCACGGATCGGCGGCGAGCGCGCGCGCGATCTCCAGGATGCGCTGCTTGCCGAGCGGCAGCGAGCCAGCGGCGTCGAACATGTGGTCCGCCAAGCCCACCCGCTCGATCTGGCGCGCCGCCTCGGCCAACACGCGCGCTTCCTGCCTGCGGTCGAGCCGCCACGCGCCGGCCACGACACCCGCGAGCAGCCCGGGGTATTCGCGCCGATGCGCGCCGATCGCGACGTTGTCGAGCACGCTCATCGCAGGCAGCAGCTTGACGTGCTGAAACGTGCGGCTGATGCCCAGCCGCGCGATGTCGCGCGAGCGCCGCCCGGCGATCGATTCGCCGCGAAAGCGGATGTCGCCCGCGGTCGCGTCGAGCACGCCCGAGATCAGGTTGAACATCGTCGTCTTGCCCGCGCCGTTCGGTCCGATCAAGGCGGCGATCTCGCCCGCCCGCACCGACAGGCTCATGTCGTTGACGGCGACCAGCCCGCCGAAGCGCTTGGTCGCGCCCTCGACCTGCAGCAGCGTTTCGCCGGCCGGCGGCCGCGCGCGGCGAGCGAGCGGCGGCGCGCCAGGATCGATGCGGCGCGGCGCGCGGGCGAGCGGCACCCGGCGCTCGAGCACCGGCCACAGACCGTCGCGCGCCCGCTGCAGCACCACGACCATCACGATGCCGAAGACGATCACTTCGAAGTTGCCCGCCTGCCCGATCACCTTGGTCAAGACGTCCTGCAGCCACTGCTTGGAAACCGCGATCACCGCCGCGCCGGCCAGCGCGCCCCACACGTGGCCGGCGCCGCCGACCACGGCCATGAAGAGGTACTCGATGCCGACGTGCAGCGAAAACGGCGTGGGGTTCAGGAAGCGCTGCATGTGCGCGTACAGCCAGCCCGAGGCGCACGCGAGCAGTGCGGCGAGCACGAAGATCACCAGTCGCGACACGGCCGTGTTCACGCCCATCGACTCGGCCATCACCATGCCGCCTTTGAGCGCGCGGATCGCGCGGCCTTCGCGCGAGTCGAGCAGGTTCTGGACCGTGACGATGCCCGCGAGCAGGAACAGGTAGATCAGGTAGAAGATCTCGCGCGCGCTTTCGAGCGGACGGCCGAAGACCTCGATCGGCGGAATGCCGCGCAGCCCGGTAAAGCCGCCGAGGAACTCCATGTTGCCGAACAGGAAGTACAGACTGATGCCCCACGCGATCGTGCCGAGCGGCAGATAGTGTCCGGACAGCCGCAGCGTCAGCATGCCCAGCACGACCGCGAAGGCCAGCGTCAGCGCCAGCCCCGCGACGAGCGACAGCCACGCCGACGCGCCGAGCCACGCGAGCCACGGCGGCAGCGCGTCCATCGTCGTGAGCACCGCGGTCGTGTAGGCGCCGAGGCCGACGAACGCGGCCTGCCCGAAGGAGGTCAGCCCGCCCACACCCGTCAGCAGCACCAGGCCCAGCGCGACCATCGCGTACAGACCGATGTAGTTGGCCAGCGTGACCGTGAACTCCGGCGCGAACACGGGCAGCAGCGCCAGCAGCAAGACGAAGACGACGAGCAGCGCGCGCGGGCTCATGCGCAGCTCCCCCGCGGTGCGCGAAAAGCGTTTGAACCGCGCTGGCACAGAGGCTCAGCGGATTGAAAGGCCGCTGTTCTCTGTGCCTCCATGCCTCTGTGGTGAACGGGCCGTTCCCGCACGTCGTGCCGTCGCCAAGCGCGCGCGCTCATTCTTCTTCCTCGACGTGATGCGCGCGCAGCGAGCGCCACAGCAGCACGGGGATGATCAGCGTGAAGACGATCACCTCCTTGTACGCGCTGGCCCAGAACGACGAATACGACTCGAGCAGCCCGACCAGCACCGCGCCGACCGCGGCGACCGGATAGCTGACGAGCCCGCCGATGATCGCGCCGACGAAGCCCTTCAGCCCGATCAGAAAGCCCGTGTCGTAGTAGATGGTGGTGATCGGCGCGATCAGCACGCCGGAGGCGGCGCCGATCAGCGCGCACAGCAGGAAAGTAAGGCGCCCGGCGAGCGCGGTCGGAATGCCCATCAGCCGCGCGCCGTTGCGGTTGACCGCCGTCGCGCGCAGCGCCTTGCCATACAGCGTGCGCGCGAACAGCAGGTTCAGCACGACGATCAGCGCCGCCGAACAGACGATCACCCAGATCGTCTGCGCGGTCACCGTCATTCCGGCGAACTCGAAACGCCCGTCCGAGAAGGCGGGCGTGCGCGAACCTTCGGCGCCGAACACGAGCAGCCCGAGCCCGACCATCACCAGGTGCACCGCGACCGAAACGATCAGCAGCACGAGCACCGAAGCCTCCGCGAGCGGCTGGTAAGCGAGCCGATAGATCATCGGCCCGAGCGGGACGACCACCGCGAGCGCGAGCAGGATCTGTAGCGGCATCGGCGCCGCCCCCATCGGCACCGCGGCGAGCAGCCCCCACAATGCGAGCGGCAGCCCGAGGTTCCACGCCGCGATGCCCGGCAGGCGGCGCCAGGTGCGCGTGCGCAGCGCGTCGATGCCGTCGATCAGCGCGACCAGCGCGCCGGCCGCGAGCAGCAGCCACAACGTGCCCGGCAGCCTGCCCGCCTGCAATGCCACCAGCGTCAACGCGCCGTAGGCGACGAACTCCCCCTGCGGAATGAAGATCACGCGCGTGACGGCGAACGCCAGCACGAGCGCAAGCGCGAGCAGCGCGTAGATCGCGCCGTTGGTCACGCCGTCCTGCCCGAGGATCAGGGCGATCTGGAAGTCCATCGCGGGTCGGATTGCGGATCGCGGAGTGCGGGGGTGGGCTTGCGGCGGACTTCCGCCTGGTCAGCCGGCGCCGCGCAGGTCGGCGAGCCGTGCCGGGGCCAACGCTCGCCCGTCCTGCGGCTGCGGTGGCGCGAACCGGGAAAACGAAAACGCAATCCGCGATCCGCGCTCCGCGACCCTCACATCACTTCTGCAGCACCCAGTCGCCGCCCGCGATCCGCACCATCACCGCGGCGCGCTGGTCGAGGCCCAAGTGGTCGGTCGGCGACATGTTGAAGATGCCGTGCGCGCCGGCGGCGTTCCTCACGCCTTCGAGTGCATCGCGCAGTGCCGCGCGGAATTGCTTCGTGCCGGGCTGCGCCTTCTTCAGCGCCTGCGGAACCGCCGCCTGCAGCAGCACCACGGCATCCCACGCGTGGCCGCCGAAGGTCGACACGCTGTCCTTGCCGTGCACCTTCTCGTACGCTTCGACGTAGGTCAGCGCCGATTTCTTCACCGGGTGGTCGGCCGGAAGCTGGCGCGCCACGAGCATGGGGCCGGCCGGCAGCCACGTGCCTTCGCAGTCCTTGCCGCAGACGCGGATGAAGTCGCGGTTGGCCACGCCGTGCGTCTGGTAGATCTGGCCCTTGTAGCCGCGCTCCTTCAGCGTCTTCTGCGGCAGTGCCGCGGGCGTGCCGCTGCCGGCGATCAGCACCGCGTCGGGGTTGGCCGACATGATCTTCAGGATCTGGCCGGTCACCGAGGTGTCGGTGCGCTGGTAGCGCTCGTTGGCCACGATCTTCAGTCCGCGCGCCTCGGCGATCTTGGAGAACTCGTTCCACCAGCCCTCGCCGTAGGCGTCGGCGAAACCGATGAAGCCGACCGTCTTCAGCCCCTTGGCCAGCATGTGACCGACGATGACGACCGCCATCTGCTGGTCGTTCTGCGGGGTCTTGAAGACCCAGCGGCGCTTGGCGTCCACCGGATCGACGATGCGGCTGGAGGCCGCCATCGCGATCATCGGCGTTTCGGCCTCGGCGACGACGTCGATCATCGCCAGCGAATTGGGCGTGATCGTCGAACCGATGACGACGTCGACCCGGTCCTCGCTGATCAGCTTGCGCGTGTTCTTCACCGCGGTGGTGGTGTCGGAGGCGTCGTCGAGCACGACGTACCGGACTTTGCGCCCGCCGATCGTCTGCGGTACCAGCGCGAAGGTGTTGCGCTCGGGAATACCGAGCGAAGCGGCCGGACCCGTCGCCGACAACGTGACGCCGACCTTGATGTCCTGGGCCGAGACCTGCGCCGCGCCCAGTGCGGCCATCGGCGCAAGCATTGCCACCAACAGTTTCAGATGCAGTTTCATGTGCCTCCTCGTCTTTCTTCGGACCGTCGGAAAGGGAACCGTCGATTCAGGGTGCCGACTTCACCCCGCGGTCAGGCTTCGAATCAAAGCACGCTGCGCCCGCCTTGGCTTTGCGCTATCAGAAAAAACGCCGGCCGTGCGCGCAAGCGGGGCGATCCCGCAGACCCGCCCGCGCCCGATGTGCATCGCTGCGCGCATGCCGGTTCTCACGCCGCGGCGCGGACCGGCCGGGAAGCGGGCCTGGCCGCGCGGCGCGCGCCGGCGGAGCGCCCCGGCTGCAACGGCCGCACCGCGCCGACCCCACGCAGAAACAGATCCGCGACCACCGGCGCCATGTCCGCGTACCGCACCGGTCCGTCGTCCTTCAGCCACGTGAACGTCCAGTTGATCATGCCGAACAGCGTCATCGTCACCGGCTTCAGAAGCGCATCGCCCGCGAGTTGTGGCGCGGCTGCGGCGACCGCATCCGCGTACGCCTGCACGACGCGCCGCTGCTTGGCGTTGACCAGATTGCGGTGCGCGGCCTTCAGGTACTTCACGTCCTGCACCAGCACGCGGTGATACGCGGCCGCGTCCTCGTACGCGGCCATGAAGCGCTCGATCAGGCGCCGCAGCTTCGCCGCCGACGCCAGCGGCAGCGCATCGACCTCGGCGAGGATCGCGAGCAGCCCGTCCAGGTAACGGTCGGCGATGTCGAACAGCAACTGTTCCTTGTCGCGGTAGTAGTGGTACAGCAGCGCTTTGGACACGCCGCAGGCGCGCGCCAGTTCGGCGATCGAGGTGACCGGATAGCCGTTGCGCGCGAACAGCCGCGCCGCCGACGCGCGGATCGCGTCGCGCTGCTGCTGGAAATTGGGCGAGCGCGTGCGGCTCATCGATCGTCGAACGAAATCAGCACCCGCTCGGTCAGCGGGTACGACTGGCAGGTCAGCACGTAGCCGGCCGCGACCTCGTGCGGCTCGAGCGCGTAGTTCTTGGCCATCTTCACCTCGCCTTCGAGCAGCTTCGCGCGGCAGGTGCTGCACATGCCGCCCTTGCACGAGAAGGGCAGGTCGATGCCGGCGGCGCGGCCGGCCTCCAGGATCGAATGGCTGCCGCGGTGGAACTCGATCTCGCGCCGCACGCCGTCGACGATCAACGCGACGCGCGCCTCGGCCGCCTCCGCATCGTCGACCGGCGGCGCGGCGGCCGCGCCGGGCACGCCGAAGCGCTCGACGTGCACGTGGCCGCGCGCCACCCCGGCGGCGGCGAGCGCGGCTTCGACCTCGTCGATCATCGACGCCGGTCCGCAGACGAAGGCTTCGTCGATCGACTCCGGCGGAATCAGCGCATCGAGGAAGGCGCGCACCTTGGCGGAGTCGATGCGGCCGTTGAAAAGATCGATCTCCTGCGCCTCGCGCGAGAACACGTGGTACAGCTCGAAGCGCGGCAGATACCGGTCCTTCAGCGCCCACAGCGACTCGAGGAACATCGCGCTCGCCAGGCGCCGGTTGCCGTAGACCAGCGTGAAGCGCGACTTCGGCTCGCGCGCGAGCGTGGCGCGGGCAAGCGACAGGATCGGCGTGATGCCGCTGCCGGCGGCGAACGCGACGTAGCGCTTCGCGTGCTGCGGGTCGAGCGGCGTGAAAAAACGCCCTTCGGGGGTCATTACGTCGAGCACGTCGCCGGGTTTGAGCCGCTCGACCGCCCATGTCGAGAAGCGGCCGCCGGGCACCTTCTTGATCGCCACGCGCAGCTCGCCGTCGTCCGGCGCCGAGCAGATCGAGTACGAGCGGCGCAGCTCCTCGCCGTCGAGGAACACGCGCAGGTTCAGATGCTGACCCTGCACGAAGCGGTAGTCGTCGGCGAGCGCCGGCGGCACCGCAAAGCGCAGGCTCACCGCGTCGGCGGTTTCGCGCCGCACTTCGGCGATGGCGAGCGGATGGAACTTCGGCGTCATCGGGCGCGGCTCACAACGGTTTGAAGTATTCGAACGGCTCGCGGCAATCGCGGCAGCGGTACAGCGCCTTGCACGCGGTGGCGCCGAACTGCGACAGCCGCTCGGTGTTGCGGCTGCCGCACAGCGGGCAGTCCACACGCGGCACGAACGCCAGCGGCCGTTCGTCCGCGGGCGCGGACGGGCCCGGCGGCGCGATGCCGTAGCGGCGCAGCTTCTCGCGCGCCTGCGGCGCGATCCATTCGGTCGTCCAGGGCGGTGCGAGCCGCTGTTCGATGCGCACGTCGGCCGCGCCGGCCTCGCGCAGCGCGGCGGCGATCGACTGTTCGATGGCCTCGGTCGCGGGACAGCCGGAATAGGTCGGCGTGACCACGACTTCGACCGCGTCGCCTTCCGTACGCACGTCACGCACGATGCCCAGTTCCGTCACCGAGATCACGGGGATCTCGGGGTCGGCGACCCGCGCCAGGACCTCCCAGGCCTGCTCGGCGGTCAGGCTCACCACTTCGCCCCCGGGTAGGTGCGCTGCAGGTACTGCATCTCGGCGAGCAGATGGCCGAGGTGCTCGCTGTGACGGCCTTCCTTGCCGCGCGAAAGAAACGGCGTACGCGACGGCACGGCGAGCGTGGCCTCCTCCAACACCGGCCGCACCGCGCGCTCCCACGCGGGCGCGAGCGACGACCAGGCCGGGCCGATGCCGGCCGCTTCGACCGCGGCGTCGACCGCGTTCGGCGCGAAGAACTCCGCGGTATACGGCCACAGGTCGTCGAGCGCGCGCTGCGCCCGCGCGTGGGATTCCGCCGTGCCGTCGCCCAGGCGAACGGTCCAGTCGGCCGCGTGGCGCAGGTGGTAGCGCGTCTCCTTGACGCTCTTGCCGGCGATCGCCGCGAGCTGCGCGTCGCGCGACGACGCAAGCGCCTCCCACAGCGGGAGCTGGAACGCGGCGAACAGGAAGTTGCGCAGGATCGTGCGGCCGAAGTCGGCGTTCGGCAGCTCGCAGATCGTCAGGTTGCGGTACTCGTGCTCGCGGCGCAGGAACGCGAGCGCGTCCTCGTCGCGGCCGCGTCCTTCGAGCGCGCCCGCATGCGTGAGCAGCAGCCGCGCCTGCCCGAGCAGGTCGAGCGCGGCGTTGGTGAGCGCGATGTCCTCCTCGATCACCGGCCCGTGGCCGCACCACTCGGACAGCCGCTGCCCGAGCACGAGCGCACTGTCGCCGAGGCGAAGCACGTATTCGAGGTGAGCGGCGCCGGCCGCCGCCGTCGTCGTCTGCATCGCGGTCACATGTGATTCACTTCTTCCGGCAACCGATAGAAGGTCGGATGCCGGTAGATCTTGTCGTCGGCCGGGTCGAACAGCTCCGGCTTGGCGTCGGGGTCGCTCGCGTGGATCTGATCGGCGCGCACGACCCAGATGCTCACGCCTTCGAGCCGGCGCGTATAAACGTCGCGCGCGTTCTGCAGCGCCATCTTCGCATCAGGCGCATGCACGCTGCCGCAATGCTTGTGGTCCAGCCCGCCCTTGGCGCGGATGAACACTTCCCACAGCGGCCACTCCTTGCGATCCATCTCACACCTCGAAGAACAAGGTCGATTCAACCACCGAGACACGGAGAGCGCGGAAAAAACCGAACGGCTCTTCTCGGTGTTCTCGGTGTCTCGGTGGTGAATTCGATCTTTCGCATCACGCCGCGCGGCGCTCGCGCTGCGCCTGCTTGGCCGCGTAGGCGACCGCGGCTTCGCGGACCCACGCGCCGTCCTCCCAGGCCTTCACGCGCGCCGCGAGCCGGTCGCGGTTGCAAGGACCGTGGCCGTTGACGACGGCCCAGAACTCGTCCCAGTCGATCTTGCCGAAGTCCCAGTGACCGCGCGCCTCGTTCCACTTCAGCTCCGGATCGGGCAGCGTGACGCCGAGCACCTTCGCCTGCGGAACGGTCGCATCGACGAACTTCTGCCGCAGGTCGTCGTTGCTGATGCGCTTGATGCCCCACTTGATCGACTCGGCCGAGTGCGCCGACTCCGAGTCGTGCGGGCCGAACATCATCAGGCTCGGCCACCACCAGCGGTTGACGGCGTCCTGCACCATCGCGCGCTGCTCGTCGGTGCCGCGCATCATCGCGAGCAGCAGGTCATAGCCCTGGCGCTGATGGAACGACTCCTCCTTGCAGATGCGGATCATCGCCCTGGCGTACGGGCCGTACGAGCAGCGACACAGCGGGATCTGGTTCATGATCGCCGCGCCGTCGACCAGCCAGCCGATCACGCCGATGTCGGCCCACGTCAGGGTCGGATAGTTGAAGATCGACGAGTACTTGGCGCGACCCGAGTGCAGCGCCTCGATCAGCTCGTCGCGCGAAACGCCGAGCGTCTCCGCGGCCGCGTACAGGTACATGCCGTGGCCGCCTTCGTCCTGCACCTTGGCGAGCAGGATGCACTTGCGCTTGAGTGTGGGCGCGCGCGTGATCCAGTTGCCCTCGGGCAGCATGCCGACGATCTCGCTGTGCGCGTGCTGGCTGATCTGCCGGATCAGCGTCTTACGATAACCCGCCGGCATCCAGTCCTTCGGCTCGATGAACTCGCCGCGCGCGATCTTCGCGTCGAACTCGGCTTCGTACTCGGCTTCCCGCAACGACCGCGGCCCGCGCGGTGCGTCTTCCTTCGTGCCCTGCGGCAGATCGATCGCTTGCGTGTACATGTTCTGCTCCTGCGGAGAGAGTGCATTCACCGCCGAGACACAGAGCGCACAGAGAACGACAAGTAAGCTTTTCTCGGTGTTCTCCGTGTCGCTGTGGCGAAAACCGTCATTTCGGCCGCTTGTCGAGGATCCGTTTGGCCTTGCCGATCGAGCGCTCGATGCCGCCGGGCAGCGCCAGCCGCACGGTGGCCGTCACGCCGATGTAGGCCTTGATGTTGTGCTCGAGCTTGCGCGCGGCCTCGTGCTGTGCCTGCTGGCCGCCTTGCGCGAGCTCCTGCCCCATCTCGACGTGCACCGTCAGCTCGTCGAGCGTCGCGGGCCGCGTGACCTCGAGCATGTAATACGGCGTCAGCTCCGGCTGCTTCAGGATCAGCTCCTCGACCTGGGTCGGGAACACGTTGACCCCGCGGATGATCAGCATGTCGTCCGAGCGGCCGGTGATCTTCTCGATCCTGCGCATCGCGCGCGCGGTCGGCGGCAGCAGCCGCGTCAGGTCGCGCGTGCGGTAACGGATCATCGGCAGCGCTTCCTTGGTCAGCGTCGTGAAGACCAGTTCGCCCTTTTCGCCTTCGGGCAGCACCTGCCGGGTCTCCGGGTCGATGATCTCCGGATAGAAGTGGTCCTCCCAGACCGTCAGCCCGTCCTTCGTCTCGATGCACTCCTGCGCGACCCCGGGGCCGATGATCTCGGACAGCCCGTAGATGTCGATCGCGTCCATGTCCAGCTTGGCCTCGATCGCCTGCCGCATCGCCGGCGTCCACGGCTCGGCGCCGAAGATGCCCACTTTCAGCGAGGTCGACTTCGGATCGATGCCCTGCCGCTCCATCTCCTCTGCGATCGCCAGCATGTACGAGGGCGTCACCATGATGATGTCGGGCCTGAAGTCGACGATGAGCTGCACCTGCCGCTCGGTCATGCCGCCCGACATCGGAATCACCGTGCAGCCGAGCCGCTCGGCGCCGTAGTGCGCGCCGAGCCCGCCGGTGAACAGTCCGTAGCCGTAGGCGACGTGTACGATGTCGCCGGCGCGCCCGCCCGCGGCGCGGATCGAGCGCGCCATCACGGTCGACCAGGTGTCGATGTCCCGCTGCGTGTAGCCGACCACGGTCGGCTTGCCGGTCGTTCCGCTGGACGCGTGGATGCGCACGACCTTCTCGCGCGGCACCGCGAACAGGCCGAACGGATAGTTGTCGCGCAGGTCGGCCTTCGTCGTGAACGGAAACTTCGCCAGGTCCTCGAGCGAGTTCAGGTCCGAGGGCTTGACGCCCGCCGCGTCGAACTTGCGCCGGTAGTGCGGCACGTGCTCGTACGCGTGCGCGAGCGTCCATTTGAGGCGCTCGAGCTGCAGCGCGCGCAGCTCGGCGCGGCTGGCGCGCTCGATCGGCTCGAGGTCGCCGGCAGCGGGTCGTTTGACTGGCATGGACGTCTCCTCCGGTCGATCTACGGATCGACCACGTGTTTGCCTTTCAACGTGTGCGAGCGCCCGCGCATCACGGCGACCGTCTTGCCGTGCTGGTTGGTCACGGCGACGTCGTAGACGCCGGTGGCGCCGCTGCGCGAGATCTCGCGCGCCTCGGCGACCAGCCGGTCGCCTTCGTGCGCCGACGCGATGAAATCGACGACGATGCCCGAGGCGACCGTCAGCGCGTTGTAGCTGTTGCACGCGTACGCGAAGGCCGAATCGGCGAGCGTCGTGATGAAGCCGCCGTGGCAGATCGCAAATCCGTTGAGCATGTCCCGGCGCACCGTCATCGTCAGCCGCGCGTAGCCGGGGGCGACCGCCTCGATCTGCATGCCCAGTCCCCTGGACGCATGGTCCTTCGCGTACATGCCGTGGCGCACCGCTTCGGCGATCGCCTGGGCGTCGAGCTTGCCGGACGAGTGAACGTCGTTCATGGTCATTCCCGGAACCCGCGCTGCGTCCAGCCGCGGCGCTGGATCAGCACCGACGTGCGGTAACGCTCTTCGCCGTAGTGCTCGCGCAGGTTGGCCAGAACGCGCGCGAAGTAGTCGAGCCCGACCGCTTCGGCCCAGGCCATCGGCCCGCGCGGATAGTTCACACCGTAGCGCATCGCATCGTCGATCGCATCCGCGGTGCAGATGCCGTACGCGACCGCGTCCGACGCCTCGTTGACCAGCGCGGCGATGATGCGCAGCACGATCAGCCCCGCCGCGTCGTCGAGCCGCGAGCACGCGAAGCCGGCGCGCGCCAGTGTGGCGCAGACCGTGCGGAAAGCGGCGGTTCCGCACTGGTCGGCAGGCGCGAGCCCCAATCGCGGCGTGGTCGCGTAATCGAGCGCGAGGTCGAACAGCACCAGATGCCGGTGCCCCTCCTCGACCGCGCGGCGCGTCGCAGGCCGCCCGTCGGACAGCATCAGCCGCGCCGAGCCGATCTCCAGCCACCCGGCCGTGCCGGCCTGTCCTTGCACGCGGACCACGTCGACGCCGGCCGCTTCGAGCCGCGTGATGATCGGCGTGGCCAGTCCGAGCGAGCCCACAGCGACGATGCGCGCCACCGGGTCGGCGCCCGGCTCGACTTGGGGTTGCGGCTTCGCCGCGCCTTCGCGGTAGTCGTAGATGCCCTGGCCGCTCTTGCGGCCAAGCCGGCCGGCGCGGACGAGTTCGACCTGCGCGAGCGCGGGCGCGTAGCGGCGGTCGCCAAAAGTCGCTTCGAACACCGAGCGCGTCACGGCGAGGTTGACGTCGTGGCCGATCAGGTCCATCAACTCGAACGGGCCCATCGGAAACCCGCCGCAGTCGCGCACGATCGCATCCAACGTGGCCGGGTCGGCCACGCTTTCGGTATACGCGCGCCACGCTTCCGCGTAGAACGGTCGCGCGAGCCGGTTGACGATGAAGCCCGGCGTCGAACGCGCGAACACCGTGTGCTTGCCCCAGCGCTGCGCCGTGGCCGCGATCCGTTCGGCGATCTGCGGATCGGTCTGCACGCCGCTGACGATTTCGACCAGCTTCATGCGCGGCGCGGGATTGAAGAAGTGCATGCCGACCAGTCGCTGCGGCCGCGCGAGCGCCGCGCCGATCGCCGTGATCGACAGCGACGACGTATTGGTCGCGAGCACGGCGTCCGCGCCGACGATGCCTTCGAGCGTGCGGAACAGACTCTGCTTGACCTCGAGGTCCTCGACGATCGCCTCGATCGCGAGCGCGCAGTCGGCCAGTTCCGCGAGCGCCGCCGCCGGCGCGATGCGCGCCAGCGTCCGCTCGCATTCATCGGTGTCGAGCTTGCCCTTGGCGGCGAGTCCGCGCAGCTCCGTTTCGATGCCGGCGCGGCCGCGTTCGATCGCCTTGGCATCCGCGTCGAACAAGCGCACGCGATGGCCCGCGCGCGCCGCCACCTGCGCGATGCCCGCGCCCATCGTGCCGGCGCCGATCACGCCGACGGTCGCCTCGGGCGGAAGTGCAGGCTCGCTCACCCTCATTCCCCGGTGAACTTTGGCGCGCGCTTCTCCATGAACGCGGCCACGCCTTCGCGGTAATCGCGCGAGCGGCCGAGCTCGCGCTGGAAGTCGCGCTCCAGATCGAGGCTCGCTTCGAGCGTGAGCCCCGTGGCCGCACGGATCGCCTGCTTGGTGCGCGCGTAGCCGCGCGTCGGCCCGGCGGCCAACTGTTCGGCGACCGCGCGCACGGTCGGCGCGAGCTCGGCGTCGTCGACGCACTTCCAGATCAGTCCCCAGGCCTCGGCCTGCTCGGCGCTGAGCTTGTCGCCGAGGAGTGCCAGCCCCATCGCGCGCGCCGAGCCGACCAGCCGCGGCAACATCCAGGTGCCGCCGCTGTCGGGGACCAACCCGATCTTCGCGAACGACTGGATGAAGCTCGCCGAGCGCGCCGCATAGACCAGATCGCAGGCGAGCGCGATGTTCGCGCCGGCGCCGGCCGCCACGCCGTTGACCGCGGCGATCACCGGCAACGGAAGCCGGTGCAACGCGAGCACCAGCGGCTTGTAGTGGTTCTCGATCGATTCGCCCAGGTCCAGCGGCGCATCGCCGGGCGCGACCGCCCGGTCCGACAGATCCTGCCCCGCGCAAAAGCCGCGGCCCGCACCCGTCAGCACCAGACAGCGCACCGCCGGGTCGGCGCGGATGGCGTCGAGTGCGGCGCGCACCTCGCCGTGCATCGCGACGGTGAAGCTGTTCAGCCGCTCGGGCCGATGGAGCGTCAGCGTGGCCACGCCGCGGCTGACTTCCAGCCGGATCGTCTCGTAACTCATGTGTCTCCTTGCGGCGCGGCGCCCGCGGTCCGCGCTTGTGCTGCGGCTGCCGGCGATGCGCTGCCAGCCACCGTGCCGGATTCGTTGACCGGCCGTTCGATCAATCGTAATTTGTGCCAACATTCCCGGCAAGCCCCGTGGCCCGATCGACGGCCGACGGCGTGCTGCGCACACCACGCCTGCAAGGAGACGCCCGTGACGCATCCATTGCTCGACAAGCACCGCGCCGTGCTCGACGGCGCGCTCGCCGCCATCGCCAGCCGCGGCTTCTGGAGCCCCTACCCGGAGCAGCCGAGTCCGAAAAACTACGGAGAGGGCGCGCTCGAAGCGGGCAAGCAGGCCGTGCAGGCGCTGCTCGGCCAGCGCTTCGAACTGGACCAGCCCGGCGTCAGCGGCTGGACCGCATGCGACCGCTCGCCGTACGGTGTGGCGCTCGACGTGCAGTATCCCGTGTGCGATGTCGACGCGCTGGTCGCGGCAGGCCAGGCGGCGATGCCGGCGTGGCGCCGGCTCGGTGTCGACGGGCGCACGGGCGTGTGTCTGGAGATCCTCGACCGCCTGAACAAGCGCAGCTTCGAGATCGCGCACGCGGTCATGTACACCACCGGGCAGGGTTGGATGATGGCCTTCCAGGCGGGCGGACCGCACGCACAGGACCGCGGCCTTGAGGCGGTGGCCTACGCGTGGCGCGAGATGAACTTCGTTCCACGCTCGGCGCGCTGGGAGAAGCCGCAGGGCAAGAATCCGCCGATCGTCATGGAAAAGCGCTTCGAGATCGTCGGCCGCGGCGTGGCGCTGGTGATCGGCTGCTCGACGTTTCCGACGTGGAATACGTATCCGGGGCTGTTCGCCGCGCTCGCCACCGGCAATGCGGTGATCGTCAAGCCGCATCCGGCGAGTACGCTGTCGGCCGCGCTTTCGGTGCGCATCGCGCGCGAGGTGCTGCGCGAAAACGGCATCGATCCGAACCTCGTGACGCTCGCCGCGGTCGACGCGGAGGCCACGCGCAAGCTGGTCGCGCACCCGGCGGTGCAGTCGATCGACTTCACCGGCGGCTCGAGCTTCGGCCGCTGGCTGATCGACCACGCGCGCGGCAAGCAGGTCTACGCCGAGCTCTCGGGGGTGAACGTCGCCGTCGTCGAGTCGACCGACAACTACAAGGGCATGCTGCGCAACCTCGCGTTCACGCTGTCGTTGTACTCGGGGCAGATGTGCACGACGACCAAGGCGATCCTCGTGCCCGCCGGCGGCATCGACACCGAGGACGGCCGCAAGCCGTTCGACGAGGTCGTCGCCGATCTGGCCGGCGCGATCGACAAGCTGCTCGCCGATCCCGCGACCGCGTGCGCGGTGCTCGGCGCGATCCAGTCGCCCGACACAGTCAAGCGCATCGAAGACGCGCATGCGGCGGCCGCCGTCGTGCTCGCGTCGAAAAAGCTCGCACACCCCGAGTTCCCGGCGGCCGAAGTGCGCACGCCCGTCGTGCTCAAGTGCGACGCGGGCGACGAAGGCGTCTACATGCAGGAACGCTTCGGTCCGATCAGCAGCGTGGTCGCCGTGCCCGGCGACGGCGCCGCCGCGGTGGCGGTGGCCGAACGCATCGTGCGCGAGCAGGGCGCGCTGACCGCGAGCCTGTACTCGACGAAGCAGCCGGTGATCGACGCGATGACGGAAGCGACGCTGCGCGCCGGCGTGGCGCTGTCGATCAACCTGACCGGCAACGTCTACGTGAACCAGTCGGCCGGGTTCTCCGACTTCCACGCCACCGGGGCGAACCCTGCGGCGAACGCGAGCTACACCGACTCCGCATTCGTCGCCAACCGCTTCCGCGTCGTGCAGCGGCGGTGGCACGTTTGAAGCCGGATTGCGGATTGCGCGGAGAGAGGATTCGGTACCCGGCAAGAGCAGAGCCGCCGCACCTCCGACGACCGAAACCCTATGCCCTGCTACGAAATCGACGGCATCCGTCCGGTGATCGACCCGGCCGCGTTCGTGCATCCGGCCGCGATCCTGATCGGCGACGTGATCATCGGTCCGCGCTGCTACGTCGGACCGGCCGCGAGCATCCGCGGCGACTTCGGCCGCATCGTCTTCGAGGAAGGCGCCAATCTTCAGGACACCTGCGTCGTGCACGGCTTTCCGCACGCCGACACCGTGGTCGAAGCCGACGGCCATATCGGCCATGGTGCGGTGCTGCACGGCTGCGTGGTCAAGCGCAACGCGCTGGTCGGCATGAACGCTGTCGTGATGGACGAAGCCGTCGTCGGCGAGTCCGCGATGGTCGCCGCATGCGCCTTTGTCAAGGCCGCGATGGTGATTCCGCCGCGCATGCTCGCCGCCGGCATCCCCGCGAAGATCCTGCGCGAGCTGTCGGCCGACGAGCTGGAATGGAAGATCGCCGGCACGCGCGAGTACCAGAACCTCGCGGTGCGCAGCCTGAACACGATGCGCGAAGTGGCACCGCTCGCAGCGGTCGAACCCGGTCGCAGGCGCATCGAACCGATGAGCGGAGCGGTGCCGAAGGTGTCATTGAAGAGGGGTTGAACCTGGATTTCTCACCACAGAGACACGGAGGGTGCGCCCAAGTGCGTCAAAACGAGCCCCGGCGATCGAGGCGAACGATCACCCGACGGGTGAGACGCAAAGAACCTGTTTTCCCCGGTGTTCTCCGTGTCTCTGCGGTTCGACCGCGTCTTTCGGGCTAATCGGCTCGCACCACCCGATTCTTTCCGGCGCGCTTGGCCTCGTACAGCGCGCGGTCGGCGCGCCGGATCATTTCCTCGAGCGACTCGCCGCTGCGCCATTGCACGGCGCCGGCGGAAAACGTGAGCGTCCACGGGCGCCCTTCAAACTGGAAGCCGCGCTTGGTGAGCTCGCGCTGCAGCCGCTCGGCCGCCGTGGCCGCCTCGCCGACGTCGGTGGCCGGCAGCAGCAGCGCGAACTCCTCGCCGCCGAGCCGCGCGATGAAATCGGTCGGGCGCACGGTCGCCTGCACCAGCGAAGCGAGGTGGATCAGCGCACGGTCGCCGGCGACGTGTCCGAGCGAGTCGTTGAGCTTCTTGAAGTCGTCCAGATCGAGCATCACGAAGCCGAGCGGCGCACCGTAGCGGGTTGCGCGCGCCGTCTCGATGCGGAACGCTTCCTCCAGCCCGCGCCGGTTCAGCGCGAAGGTCAACGGATCCTTCTGCACCAGCGCCGAAACCTGCGTCAGTTCCTTTTCGAGCTGCTGCACGCGCGCCTCGTAGGTTTCGACCTTCTTGCGCGCAGCGACCAGTTCCTCGCGTGACCGCTCGATGTCGGCGCGCACGATCTGCGTGTCCGCGAGCAGACCCTCGATGACGGTCGACAGCGTCTCGAAGTCGGTCGCGCCTTCGATCCGCTTCTGATAGCCGCCGACCTGCTCGTAGAACCGCCCCGTGCTGCTCGACATCGAGCCGATACGTTCGACGAGGGTCGCCAGCATTTCCTTCAGCGCGGACTTCGCTTCCTGCAGGCTGCGGCGCGCATTCGCCTGCTGCGCGATGATCTGCGCGAGCCGCACCTCGGCCTGCTCGAGCGCCGCCGATCGGATCGGCCCGCCGAGCAGCGCGCGGATCGGCTCGAGCTGCCCCGCCAGCCACGCCTCCTCAGGCGTCAAGCTCTTCATGTTGTCGCATAGCAGCGCCAGCAGTCGCTGCAGCCCCTCGCGGATCTTGTGCTCTTCGGCGATCTGTCGGTCGATCTCGCGTACCGCGTCGGTGAAACGCGCCACCAGTTTGTCCACGTCCGTGCCAGCCAGCCTGCCGGCGTGCCGCTCGGCGTAGGCGCGCAGCTTCGCCGCCGCCGGCGTGCCCTCGCCGCACGACTGCTCGAGCAGGCGCATCGCGCGCAGCGCGACCTGGCGCCAGGCGTCGGCCTCGGCACGAGCATCGGACGCCGTGGCCGGTCCCGTCAAAGCGTGAGCAGCGCCGCCGTCACGCGCGGCCGCCGGCGCGGGCGCCGTTGCGGGCGCGGGTTCGGCCAGCTCGTCGCGCGCGCCGGGCAGCGGCGCCAGCGCCGGGCCCCAGCTTTCCATCAGCCGCTGCAGGCGCTCGAGCGCCACGTCGGGGACATCGGCGGCACCGTCGACCACGCGCATCACCGCTTCGAGCTTGCGCGCGCGCGTCCAGCCCGCATGCAGCGCGTCGGCCTGCCGCAGCAGCGCGACGGCGGTCTGCGGCCAGTTGCCGGCCGCGCCCCCCGGCCGCCGTTGCAGCGCGCCGTCGATCGCCGCGCGCACGGCGGCCCAGTCGTGCTTCTGCGCGCGATCGAGCGCGGCGCTCGCCTCCTGCGAGCCGATGCGGTTGCTACGGACGAGGTCCTTCAACACGACCTTGACGACGGCGACGGCCGACGCGTCCGGCGGACGTGCCCCGGCAAGCTCGTAGTACACGTCGGCGAAGGTCTCCGGCGTCGGGATGATCTTGCGCTCGGCCAGCGTCTTCAGCGCGCGGCGCGCGATTTCGGCGCGATTGAGGGCGGACTCGGCCCGGGACTGGGGTGCGTCGTTCATGTTCATTTCAGTCGCTCCACCGCGCTGCGTACTGCGCTTTGCACGAGACGGAAGTCGAAGAGCGAACACAGAGGCGCGGACGCCGCGGCGCACCGCGGAGACGGGCGAACCGCCCGGAGCGCTTCCACTCCGCGCCCCTGTGCACCCTTTGCGTCTGCGCGCCGACTCGGCCTCACTTCAGGCCTCGTGACCGGGAAACCCGCGGACTCCGCCGTGCGTGCGTTCGGCCGCCGGCACCGCGCGCCAACCGGGACAGCGCGGGGCATCGCGCAACAGCACGGCGAATTCGTCGGCCGGCATCGCGCGGGCGAACAGCCACCCCTGCATCAGCCGGCAACCCTCGTCGACGAGCCGCTGCATCTGCCCGCGCGTCTCGACACCCTCGGCGACGACGCGCAGCTTCAGGCTCCTGCTCATCGCGATGATCGCGGCGACGATCGCCGCGTTGTCGTCGCTCGACTCCAGCTCGCGCACGAACGAGCGGTCGATCTTCAGCGTGTCGATCGGCAGCCGCTTCAGGTAGGCGAGCGACGAGTAGCCGGTGCCGAAGTCGTCGATCGAGATCGACACGCCCAATTCCTTGAGCGCCTGCAGCAGCGGCAGCGCAGTCGCCAGGTTGTGCATCAGCACGGTCTCGGTCAGTTCGACCTCGATCAGACCCGGCGGCAGGCCGCTCGCCGCGAGCGCCCGCTGCACCGGCGCGACCAGGTCGGCACGCTGCAGGTGACGGCTGGAGACGTTGATCGACACCGGCACCGGGGTAATCCCCGCCGCGCGCCATGCGGCGACCTCGCGACACACTTCGTCGAACGCCCACTCGGTGATCGGCACGATCAGTCCGGTCTCCTCGGCGAGCACGATGAACTCGGCGGGTGCGACCAGATCGTCGCCGCGCTTCCAGCGCATCAGCGCCTCGGCGCCGACCACGCAGCCGTCGACCGCATCGACCTTGGGCTGGTAGTGCAGGACCAGCTCGTTGCGCTCGATCGCTCGGTGCAGCGCGGTTTCGAGCCGCCAGCGCTCGGCGGTCGCGGTGTTCATCGCGTCGTCGAAGATCTGCCAGCCGTTGCGCCCGGCGTCCTTGACCGCGTACATCGCGATGTCCGCCTTGCGCAGGAGTGTCTCGACATCGTCGCCGTGCTGCGGAAACAGCGCCACGCCGATCGAAGCGGTGACGAAAACCTCGTGCCCGCCGCAGGCGATGGGCTGCCGCAGCACCTCCAGCAGCCGAGGCGCGACGCGCCCGACCGCCGCCGGGTCCGCCAGATCGGTCAGCAGCAGCGTGAACTCGTCGCCGCCGAGCCGCGCCACACTGTTGCCGACCGCCGCCGGGTCCGCCAGATCGGTCAGCAGCAGCGTGAACTCGTCGCCGCCGAGCCGCGCCACACTGTTGCCGCCGGCCGGCGCCGCGACGAGCGCACCGTCGGGAACCCCCGCGGCGGCGCGCGCGACCGTGTCGTTCTCGCGCACCGCCACATGCAGCCGCCGGGCGACCTCGCGCAGAAGCTGGTCGCCGACCTGGTGACCGAGCGTGTCGTTGATCTGCTTGAACCGGTCGATGTCGATGAACAGCACCGCCACACAGGTGCCGTTTTCGCGCGCCCGCTCGAGGCTGACGGCGAACTGGTCGCGGAAGTAGCGCCGGTTCGGCAGCCCGGTCAGGCTGTCGAAGTTGGCGAGCTGGCGGATCTGGTCCTCGGCCTGCTTGCGCTCGGTGATGTCCTGCAGCACGCCGTGCAGCGCGACCGCGCAGCCGCGCTCGTCGCGGTCGATCTCCGCCTCGACGTGGACCATGCGAAGCTGGCCGTTGGGCCGAACGATGCGGCACTCGAAGTTCAGTTGCCCGGTGCCGGCGACCGCTTCGCGGAACAGCTCTTCGATCCGCGGCCGCTCGTCGTCGAGCACGCGCGTCCACAGAAACCAGTCCGCGAGCGGCTCCTCCTGCCGCGTCAGCCCGGCGATCGCGAAGCACTCGTCGGACAGTCTGACCTGGCGGCGCGACATGTCCCATTCCCAGCTTCCGAGCCGCGCGATGCGCTGCGCCTTGCTGAGCATGGCCTGGCTGGCGGCCAGTTCCTCGCGCATCCGTGCGGCGCGCAGCATGTAGCGCAAACGTTGCGACAGCAGCGTCCACTGACCGGTGCTCTTGACGAAGAAGTCCGTCGCACCGGCCTCGTACGCGCGCGCGATCGATTCCTCGTCGTCCAACCCCGTGAGCATCAGCACCGGCACGTGTTCGCCGCCGGGCAGCCTGCGCAGCCGCTCGCAGGTCGTGAAGCCGTCGATCTCCGGCATCAGCGCGTCCAGCACGACGACATCGGGCCGGTACTGCGCGAAGGCCTCGAGCGCCTGCGCGCCGCCATCGGCCTCGATCACGTCCCATTTTCGCTGCGCGAGCGCCGAGGCCGTCAGCAGCCGCGCGACCGCATCGTCGTCGACCAGCAGCACGCGTCCGCCCTCGACGCGCTGCCAGGCAAGGTCCCGAGCCTGTCCCGGGGCCGGGCTCTGAGCCTGTCGCAGCGCGCCCGGCGCGTGGTGCTGGGTGTCGCCGTCCATCGATTCACCGCCCTCTGGGTTCAGTGCTGCTGCAACGCCGGTTCGCCGCGCACCATCGCGCGCAGCGCGCGAACCACGCGCCGGTATTCGTCGCGCGCCGCCGGCCAATCCTGGCGCGCCGCCGACACGCGGCCGGCGCGTGCCAGCGCTTCCAGTTCGGCGCAACGCTGCGCGAGCCGCGCGGCGCCGAGGTTTGCGCTCGAAGACTTCAGCGTGTGCACCGCCTGGCGCAGCGCAGGCGCATCGTCGTTTTCCAGCGCGCGCTCGGTGTCGGCGACGAGCTTCTCCGCCGTGCCGAGGTAAGTCTCGATCAACCGCTCGAGCAGCCGCGCCGCACCGCGGCGCTCCATGTCACGGATGCGCTCGATGGCGGCGCCGTCCAGCACGTCGCCCGCGATCGGCGCATCCGCCGTGGAGTCCGCCGCTTCGCTTGCGAGTCCGCGCGGCGATGGATCGGCGGCGCTGTCGTCGCGCGCGCCGGCGGACGGTCGTGGCTGCGTGCTGCGCGCGTGCCGTGCGATCAGCTCGGCGAGCTGCTGCTGCCGGAACGGCTTGGCGAGGTAGTCGTCGAAACCGGCCGCGCGGCAGCGCTCCTCGTCACCGGCCAGCGCGTTGGCGGTAAGCGCAACGACGGCCGTATCGCGCGCCGTCGCCCAGCGGCGTACGCCGTGCGGATCGCGAAAGCGCCGCAGCGCCTCGAAGCCGTCCATTTCGGGCATCTGGCAGTCCATCAGCACCAGGTCGAAGGTCTCCTGCGCGAGCGCGTCGAGCGCCTGCTGCCCGTTGCCGGCGAGCCTGACCGCGCAGCCGAGGCCCTCGAGCATCACGCGCGCGACCTCCTGGTTGACGGGGTTGTCTTCGACCAGCAACAGGCGCAGCCCCTGCAGCGCAGCCGCCGGTGCATCGGCCCGGCGCGGCGGCGCGTCGAGCAGCCGCGTGAGCGAGGCGACGAGCTCCTGCTGGCGCACCGGCTTCGCGAGGTAACCCTCGATGCCGGCCCGTTGCGCCAGGCGCGCCTCTTTGTCGCCGACCAGCGAGGTCAGCATCAGTTGCCGTACGGCGGCGAGCTGCGGATCGGCGCGCATCGTGCGCGCCAGCGTCAGTCCGTCCATCACCGGCATCTTCATGTCGATCACCGCGACATCGAACGGCGTTCCCGCGCGCGCGGCGGCGCGCAGCAGCTCGAGCGCCTGCACGCCGTTTTCGGCGGTCGCGCAGTCGATCGCCAGCAGCCGGAGCTGGCTTTCGAGGATGCTGCGGTTGGTCGGGTTGTCCTCGACGACGATCACGCGCTTGCCGGCCAGCGCTGCCGCATCAGCCGCGGGCGGCACGGTCGCCGGATCGCCGGCGGCCAGCATCACATCGAAGCGGAAGGTCGAACCTTCGCCGACGCGGCTTTCGACGCCGATGCGGCCGCCCATCAGCTCGACGAGCTGCTTGGTGATCGCCAACCCGAGTCCCGTTCCGCCGTAGCGGCGCGCCATCGTCTGGTCGGCCTGCATGAAGACGGTGAACAGCTTGGCGAGCGCCTCGGGCGGGATACCGATGCCGGTGTCGCGCACGACGAAGTGCAGGCGATACGCCGCGGTTGCGTCGATCAGATCGGGCTGCGCGGCGGGTTCCGCGGTCACGTCGAGAACGACCTCGCCCCGCTCGGTGAACTTGATCGCGTTGCCGACCAGGTTGGTCAGCACCTGCCGCAGCCGCAGCGGATCGCCGCGCACGGCCGCGGGCACCGACGGCGCGATCCGGCAGGCCAGCTCGAGCCGCTTTTCGTGGGCGCGCGGCGCGAGCATCTCGAAGACGTCTTCGATCAGCGCGCGCGGGTCGAAGTCCACGCGCTCCAGCTCCAGCTTGCCGGCCTCGATCTTCGAGAAGTCCAGGATGTCGTTGATGATCTCCAGCAGCTGCTCGCCGGAGCGGTAGACCGCGTCGGCGAAGCGGCGCTGCTTGTCCGAAAGCGGCGTGCCGAGCAGCAGCTCGGTCATGCCGAGCACGCCGTTCATCGGCGTGCGGATCTCATGGCTCATGTTGGCGAGGAACTGGCTCTTGGCGCGGCTGGCGCTTTCGGCCTGCTCCTTCGCCGCGCGCAGCGCCGCTTCGCGCTCCTTCCGCTCGGTGATGTCCTCCAGCACCGTCATCAGGTGCGGCGCGCCCTGCGCGTCGCGGAAGCGCACCGAGTGACCGCTGACCCAGACGGTCCGTCCGTCGCGGGCGATCATCCGTCGCTCGAACTGCACCGCGACTGGGCCGTCGCGGAAACGCTCGCGGATCTCGCGCGCAGCGGCCGCATCGTCGGGGTGGATCCGTCCGGTGAGCGCGTCGGTGCCCGCGATCTCCTCCTGCGTGTAGCCGAGCATGCGCGTGTATGCGGCGTTGGCGCGCAGCAGCCGGTAGTCGTCGGCCGACTGGATGATCGTCGGCACCGGTGACTCGTCGAACAGCGCGCGGAAGTACTCGGCGCTTTCGCGCAGCGTGGCCTCGGCGCGCTTGCGCTCTGTCAGGTCGAGGCTGATCAGCGCGTACTGGAAGTAGCGGTCGCGCTCGTCGTACATCGGCTGGCCTTCGACCTCGTGGAAGCGCCGCTCGCCGTTGCGGTCGTACAGCACCAGGTCGACCTTGCAGGCCACCCCGCGCACGATCGCGTCGGCGACGCGGGCGATCGCGGCCTGGTCGGTTTCGGGCCCTTCCATCAGTTTGTGAGCGACCTCGCCACGCACTTCCGACAGCGTGTAGCCGCTGTGCCGGACGAAAGCCTCGTTGACCCACTCGATGCGTCCGACCGTGTCGAGGATGATCACGATGTGCTCGGTGAGCGATGCCACCATCGCGAGCCGGTTCGCCTCGCGCTCGCGCTCGATGAGCCCGCGCTCGGCGCGATGGCGTTCGGCCACGCGCGAAAGCTCGGCGCCGATCGCCTCGACCAGTTCGAGCATCTCGGCGGTCGCTTCGACGCGGTGGTCGGTGTAGAACTCGATGAACGCGCTGACGTGGCCGTGCGCGGTCACCGGAATCACCACGCCGGACTTCAGCCCGGCGGCCAGCGCGATGTCGCGGCGATCCCAATCGGCGAGCCGTGACAGGTCCGAAACCCAGTGCGGTATGCCGCTGATGTAGGCGCGGCCGATCAGACCGTTGACCGAACGGCGGATCGTCGCCGATTCGGTCGCTGCGACGAAGTCCTCGAAACGCCCCGCATCGCGCACGAACCACAGCGAACGCAGCGGTCGCTCCTCGAGCTTGTCGTCCCCGGGCAGAAGCGCCGCGCGACCGACCGGCCAGTCGAGATACTCGCCGATCTCGTGCAGCGCGCGTTCCAGGGTCTGCTCGACCGTCGCGGACTCGTTGGCCGCGGCGGCCAGCCCGCGCAGCAACCGCATCAGCGCATACTGCCGCTGCAGTTCCAGCCCGTTCTGCAGCTCGTTCATGTGAGCGCGTCGCAGCCGCTCCGAGTGGCCGAGCAGCGCGTCGGTCATTGCCTCGAACGCCGCGACCAGGCGGCCAAGCTCGGCACCGCGGCGCGCGGGCGCGCGGCCCGCGTAGCGCAGCGAGAGTTCCTCGGCGCGCGCGGTCAGGTTGCGGATCGGCCGGATCACGTAACGCGTCAGCACCGCGCCGAGCAACGCGGCGCCGGCAAGCGTGACGACCGCGACGGCCGCAAACCGCGTGCCGGCCCCGGCGCGCAGCCCGCCGTCGCCGCCATCGACGGCGAAGTAGTAGCCGACCCCCAAGGTCCAGGCGGTGGCGACCGCCAGTGCGGCGACGAGAACGACCGCGACCGAAGGGCCTTTCGCGAACGCTCCGAGCGGCTGCGCAGCGGGGCGCGGCGCCGCAGGTGCCGGCACGACGTCGGGCTCGTCGGCCAGCGCCGGGCCGTCGGCGCGCGGGAAGACCAGCGGACCCGGCGCCGCCGCCGGATCACCCGCGGGGAACGCCGACCCCGGACTTGATCCGGAGCGGACAGCGTCTGGACTGGACCAGGGAAGTCGCATTTGTTCTGAGGGCCCGCGCGCGAGCGCAGCCCCGGATGTGGCGCCGGGGTGCCTCAATCCGGTTTCGGCCGCGCACGGATCAACTTAACGCGAAGCCGCCCCTCGAAAAGCGTGCGGTTGACGCGACTTTTCAGCCCTCCTCGCGTCTTGTCCCGCGGCTCCGGGCGAACCGGGCGCGCGACGGCTGGCACAATTCGCGGGAATCCATCGGGACGAGGGGTCATGCGAGCAGCACACCGGCGCCGGATCGCGCTGACGGCGGGGGTCGCCGCCGCGGCAACGGCCGAGGCGGCCCTTCGACAGGCGCAGGACGCCGCGTTCGGCGCCCCGGCCGCCGCGATCCCGTGGCTGCTCGGTGCCGCCTCGGTCGGAGCGCTGATCGCGCTGGCCGCGGTCGTCGTCGCGCAGCGCCTGCGCAGTGCGCGCGAGATCGCTACCATGCGCCGCACGCTGACCGCCTCCGCCGACTGGTGGTGGCGCACCGACGCGGCGCTGGCCGTCGTCGAAGTCGAACCCGGGCGCAGGCTTGCCGCCGCGGTCGAACTGAAGCGGCTGCTCGGCCGCAAGCCGTGGCAACTGGCCGATACGGCGGAGGCCCCCAAGGAGCTCGCCGCCGCGATCGACGCGCGCGCGCCTTTCTACGACGTGCTCGTACGCGTGCCTGCCAGTGCGGCCGCGCGCACGATCGCGCTGTCCGGCACGCCGCTGTTCTCCGGCAGCGGCCGCTTCGCCGGCTACGCAGGCGTGGCGCGCGACCTCACCGAAACGCTCGCCGTGGCGCGCGGAGGCAGCCGCGAGCAGGCCGCCGAGATCGAGCGGTTGCGCGCCGAACTGCAGGCGTGCGAGCGGCAGGGCGCGGAGCGCGCGCGCCAGTTCGAATTCGCGGTCAAGGAGCTCGAAAGCTTCTCGCATTCCGTGTCGCACGACCTGCGCGCGCCGCTGCGCGTGGTCGACGGTTTTGCCAACATCGTGCTCGAGGACTACGGCGACCGCCTCGACGATCTCGGGCGCGAGCATCTGAAGCGCATCGTCACGGCCGGCCACCGGATGAACTCGATGATCGACACGCTGCTCGCGCTGTCGCGGATGACGAGCCGCGAGATCGAACGCGAGCGCGTGGACCTGTCGCAGGCGGCGCGCGAGCTGGCCGACGAGCTGCGCGCGCAGGATGCCACGCGCCGCGTACAGTTCGACATCGCCGAGGGTCTGGTCGCCGACGGCGACCGCACGCTGCTGCGCCTGGTGCTGCAGAACCTGCTCGGCAACGCGTACAAGTTCACTGCCAGGGTCGCCGCGGCGCGCGTGGAGTTCGGCGCACGCAACGAGGGCGGCCAGACCGTCTACTACGTGCGCGACAACGGCGCCGGCTTCGACATGCGCTTCGCCGACAAGTTGTTCGGTCTGTTCCAGCGCTTCCACAGCGCCAACGAGTTCCCGGGTACCGGCGTCGGACTGGCGACCGTGCAGCGGATCGTCCGCAAGCACGGTGGCCGGATCTGGGCCGAATCGAAACCGGGCGAAGGCGCGACGTTTTTCTTCACGTTGTGGGACAAGCGCTGACTGGCGCTGCGCGGAAAGCTCGTACGCGCCCTACCCCAGTTTCCACTCGTTGTCGCACACGTTGCACCTGACCCGCACCCAGTGCGGGCGGCCCGACTCGGGCGGATCGTCGGGGGCGCTCGCTTCGGCCGCGATGACGCGTAACTTGCCCCAGGTCCTGCAGCGCGGGCACTCGGCACCTTCGGCAAACAGTTCGGCACGCGCCAACAGCACGTTGAAGCGCCGCCAGGCGACGAACATCAGCGTGCCCGCCGCGGCCGCCCCGACCGCCACCAGCAGGTAGTAACCGACAGAGCGGCGCAGGTAATCCATCCCCTCGATCCCCGCCAGCAGCACGATCAGCGCGAGGAATGCGACGACGAGGTACGCATGGCTGACGACGAGTTGCCGCTCGTACCAGCGGCGGAACCCCAGCCGGCGGATCTCTTCTGCGACTGTCATCGCGGAGGGCGTTCGTTGCTTCGGATTGCGGATTTCGGATCGCCGATTTCGCGTCGAGCGGCCCCGTCGCTTCCGCGTACGCGCGACCCCAACGTCCCGGCGCTGCACGTCGGCGTTTTCGCCGGCGCGGGTAAGGCGCCCGCAGTCTTCGAAGACGCGCAATCCGCAATCCGCAATCCGACTACGGCACTGCGCGATCCGAGGCGCGCGATCCGCATGCCGTCGGCTAGCGCGGTATCGAATTGAGGCGGTTGGCCGCGTCGACCATGCTGGCAGCGAGTTCATCGACCGAGCGGCCTTCGGATCTGGCCTGCGCGCGCAGCGCTTCGAGCGCGCGGTCGTAGTCCAGCCGCAGGCGTTCCATCAGGATGCCGATCGCCACGCTTTGCTCGCGCCCGGGGGCGCCGACCGGCGCCCACGTGGCCGGCCGAGCGCTCGGGCGCGGCTCGGGCGGCCGCTCCTGCACGCGGACGAGCGCGGCGCGCACGGCCGGAACGATCTGCTTGACGTCGAGCGGTTTGACCAGATAGCCGAGCGCGCCGAGGCGGGTCGCTTCCTCGATGATGTCGCTGTCGCCAAAGGCTGACAGGAACATGAAGCCCGTGTTCGTGTTCGCGGCGAGGTAGCGGGCGACGTCCATGCCGCTTTTGCCCTGCATGCGCATGTCGAGGATCGCCAGCGCCGGCCTGTGCTTGCGCGCCAGCAGGATCGCGTCGTCGCCGTTGTCGGCCTCGATGACGTCGAAGTCCGCCTGCTTGAGCCCGGCGACCACGGTGGCCAGCACGAGCCGGTCGTCGTCGACCACCAGGATCAGCGGTTTCTTCTCGTTCATGGGGCTATCTTGGCACGACCGGAGGACAGGATCGAGGGTTTTGGCTCACGGCCAAGCCAGAACGCGAGCTCCGTCAAGGTCCGCGCACGGCTAAATCCTAAATCCCCGATCCTGGCGCTCACCCCGTATCCTCCCCGATCGCCGGCGGCGACAGATCCAGCCGGGTCAGGACGGTCGCGCCGGACTGCTCGATCGAAAGTCTCGCGCCGCGGCGGGGCAGCAGCGCCTTGACCAGCCCCAGCCCCGAGACGCTCGAGGCGATGCGCGTCAGATCGAAACCGGTCTTGAGCTGACCGACGTTTTCGATCCGCAGCTCCACGCCTTCGGGCCTGGCCATCACGCGCACCGCCACGCCCTGATCGCGGCTGCCGCGGTACTTGATCGCGTTGGTGCCCAGCTCGTTGATCACGAGCGCGAGCGGCACCGCCTCGTTCTCCGGCAGGCCCCAGCGCCACAGCGCCGGCGGCGGCGTCTCGAAGCGGATCTCCACACCGAACATGTTCGACAGGTTCGTGAAGATGCCCTGCACCACGCCGAGCACCGGCAGCGTTCCGGTGGCTCGGATCTGCAGCCCGTGCACCTGCGCGATCGCCTGGATCTGGCCGGCGATCTCGTTCAGCGGGCCGGCCAGCTCGGGCTTCGCACCCGCCATGTGCTGCAGCAGACCGGCCACACCCTGCAGGTTGTTCTTGATGCGGTGGTGCACCTCGCGCACGAGGATGTCGCGCTGCTTGACCGCCTCTTCGATGCGCTGGCGCTCGGCGGCGGTGCGCTCGGTCACGTCGTCGGCCACGCCGAAGACGCGCACGATGCCGTCGGGCATGCGCACCGGGTTCAGCCGCAGATGAAGCACGCGCACGCCGCGCTTCGGATGGTCGATGCGCACCGTCAGTTCGCCCTTGCGCACGCGCCGCATCCGCGCGATGAGCCGTGGCAGCGCGCGCGCCACCATCGGCGCGTCGTCGAAGTGCACGTGCGCCAGCGCGTTGCGCGGGTTGTCGAGCAGCTCGTCGGGCGCCGCACCCACGAGCGCCGCGTAGCGCGGGTTCACGTACAGCACCGCGTCGAGGTCGGCGCTGGCGATGAACAGAAGCTGGTCGATGTTCTCGGCGAACTGGCGGAAGCGCGCCTCGGTCTCGCGCAGCGCAGCCTCGGCGCGGACTTCCTCGGTCAGGTCGTCGACGATCGACATGACGTAGCGCGCCTGCGGCTTGCCGCCGACCTCGCCCTCGAACAGCGGAACGACGCGCTGGTGGACCGTCAGCGCGCGGCCGTCGGCGCGCAGCATCACGTCTCGCGGGCGCTCGACCTGCTGACCGGCGGCGAGCGCCTTGCGGTCGAGCTCGGCGTACAGGTCGGCGAACTGGCGCCCGTACACCTCGTGCCAGGTGCGGCCGATCACCTGCTCGCGCGCGAGCCCCGTGATCGACTCGCCGGCGCGGTTCAGACTGACGAAGCGCCCGGTCGCCGCTTCGCGCACCGACACGAGCACCGGCAGATGCTCGACGACGAGGTCGAGGTAGTTGCGCACGCGCTTGAGTTCGTCCTCCGAACGGCGCCGCAGGTCCACATCCATCAGCGCGAGAATCGTCCCGCGTTCGGGCGCGGCGGCGTCGATGGGCCGCGCGTTGCCGGCGCACCAGAACGCGGTGCCGTCGGCACGCCGCATCCGCTTCTCGAACGTGATCGCGCCGGCCGACACGGACGGGCGCAGGCCGGCGTCGACCGTCTGCGCGCGCACCTCGTCCCAATCGGCGGGCTCCGCGAACAACGTGCCGATCTGCAGCTCGCGCAGGTCGGCGTCGGCATAGCCGAACATACGCACCGTCGCCGCGTTGGCCTTGACGATCAGCTCGTCGGCGACGTAGACGAGCGCGATCAGCGCGTTGTCGAAGATGAGCTGCAGTTCGGCAAGCGCCGCGCGCAGCTCGCGCTCCGAGCGCTTGCGCTGATCGACGTTGACGAAGGCGAAGATGTAGCCGAGTTCGGGGCGCTCGGGATTGACCGCGCGGCCCTGCACCGCGACCCAGATCGGTTCGCCCTTGCGGCGGAACATGTGCAGCTCGAACTCGCACACGCCGCGCTCGTTGATGTCGGCGTAGCGCTCGGCCAGGCTCGCCAGAAGCAACTGGTCGGTCGGGTGCGTGAAAAGCTGGATCTGGTTGACCAGCCCGCCGGGCTCGCACGCGAGCAGCTCCTCCATCGCGCTGTTGGCGCGCACCGGGCGCCCGTCGCGAACGAACAGCAGGCCGACCAGCGCCGTGTCGAACAGCAACTGGCTCTCGGCGAGCAGCGTCTGCAGCTGCGCTTCCTGCGCCTTGCGCTCGGAGATGTCGAGGATCGACGCGATCAGGCCGCTCGCGTGCGTGCGCGGGTCCACACCGCGCACCGACACCAGCCCCCAGAACAGCCGCCCGTCGCGGCCGCGCATCTGCGCCTCGAACGCGTGCAGTTCGCCGCCCGCCAGCCGCGCCCGCGACGCCGCCGACTGCGCCTCGAACTCCGTTTCGGAGGCGAACAGCGTGGCGAAGCGGCGGCCGATCAGGTCGATGCCGTCGCCGCCGAACATCAGATACGCCTGCGCGTTGCAGCGCATCACGCGGTCGCCGGCCAGATGCAGCACGGCGACCGAGGTCGTGTCCAGCACGACATTCAGTTCCAGCAGCGAGCGCGACAGCGCCTCGCGCTGCCGCTTCATCTCCGAGATGTCCTGGAACGTGTAGATCGCCTCGTCGGCCTGGCGGCCGGCGATGCGCGCGCTCTGCACCGCCTGGTCGTTGGAATGGATCGGGCGCGCCTGCACCAGGCACCAGACCGGCTCGCCATCGCGGCGGAACAGCACCACCTCGGCGCCGGTCGTCTGGTGGGGACGCACGGCCGGCAGCCCCGACACCTCGTTCGGCGCGCGGTTGGCGTGGTCGCGGCACAGGTCCCACAGCGACATGCCGATCACCTCGTCGTCGGCGTAGCCGAACATCTGCGCGAACTCGCGGTTGGCGAGGAGGATCCGGCCGTGCAGCGCCTGCACGACGCCGACCGTCATCGTCTCCAGCAGCGTCTGCTGGTCGCGCAGCAGCACCTGGAGCTGCTCCTCGGCGGTCTTGCGTTCGGTGAAGTTCTCCAGCACGAGCAGGTAATGGCGCTCGCCGTCGGCGCCGGCCCACGCGCGCAGCGTGAGTTTGACCCAGGCCTCGTGCCCCTCGCGATGGCGCACACGGCGGTCGCTTTCGGTCGCCGACGGCGCACCGGCCGCGAGCGCGGCGCGCAACCGCGCGATCGCGCCGGCGTCGTCGGGCGCCAGCAGCGCGGCAGGATCGCCGCCGATCAGTTCGTCCGGCATGGCACCGACGAGCTCGCCGGCGGCCCGGTTGGCCTGCACGATGCGGAAGTCTCCGTCGAGCAGCAAATTGGCGACTGGGCTTTCCTCGAAGACCGTGCGAAAGCGCCACACCGCGTCGGTCAACTGCGCCTCGATGCGCTTGCGGTCGGAGATGTCGCGCACCAGGCCGAAGATGAACTCGCGGTCGCCGTGTTCGACCCGCTGCAGCACCAGGTCGACCGGGAACTCCGAGCCGCGCTTCGTGCGGTAGCGCGCTTCGCCGTGGAATGCACCGCGGCCGTCGAGCTCGCCGAGGATCTCGGCAAAACCCTCGGGCGTCAGCGACGCGTCGATCGCCGCGAGCGGCATGCCTTTCAACTGGTCGCGCGCGTAGCCGAGCCAGGCGAGTGCGGTTTCGTTGGCGTCGAGCACCGTGCCGTGGCGGTCGATCTCCAGGACCATCTCGCCCGCCGAGTCCAGCGCGTGGCGCAGCGCGGCGAGCGAGGTTTCGGCGAAGCGCTCGCGGTCGATGCGTTCGACCGTGACGATCACGCCCTCAAAGCGGCCGCGCGCGTCGACCACCGGCGTGCGCTTGACACGCAGCCAGGGCTGGGCGCCGCCGCCGAACTGGTACTCGGTGGTCTGCGGCGAACGCAACGCGCCGTCGCGCATGCGCGCGAGCTGCCGCATGATGTCGGGGTGTGCGGCGATCTCGGGCACTTCGTCGGGCCGGCGCCCGATCACTGCGTCGGCCGGCACGCCGAGCAGCTCCTCGAGATAGCTGTTCCAGACGCGATAGCGCAGGTTGCGATCGAGCACGCACACGCCGATGCGCGCGGCCGACAGCATCGTCTCGATGAAGTCGCTCGCTTCGCGGGATTCGCGCAGCGCCGCCTTCGGCACCGTGACGTCGCGCATGACCGCGGTCACGTGACGTGTGGCGCCGCCGGTGGCGTGTTCGATCGCCAGCCGCACGTCGAACAGCTTGCGTCCGGTCGGATGCGGAAAAGCGAACTTGAACCAGCGGTTCTCTTCGCTTTCGAGCACCGCACCGACGTTGGCGTCCCACAGCGGCGCGAATGCGGCGAAGCGTTCGACCTCGCCGAGCCGCCGGCCAACGAACTCGCGGCGCGCGATCGCGGTGGCGCGCGCGAGCGCCGGGTTGGCGTAGACCACGCGCAGCGCTTCGTCGAAGCGGACGATCGCGTCCGGGCTTTCCTCGAAGAACGCCGGCGGCGGAACATGCGCGAGCAGCGCATCGGCGGCGGCTGCCTCGAGCGGCGCCTGCGCGGCGGCGGTCCGGGCGCCGCGCCGGCTCCGTACGGGCATGGCGAGCGCGAGCGCGCGTTCGCCCGAGGCGATCGGCGGAGGTCCGCGACGCCTCGTCGCCTTCTGGGTGGGTTTGGTTTCGGCCACCGGCTGCTTTCGGAAACTGCGCTTGACCGCGGCACGCGCGGAAGTCTTCACGGATCGTCCGTCGTGTGGCGGTCGACGCCGGGGGAAGGATAGCCCGGGCTTGTGAGGATTGACGACCGAGGATCGAGGATCCGGCAAGAGACCGCGCCCGACCGCGGACGATCACAGATAGTCGAACAACGACAGCCTGGAGATCGACGAGTAGCTGCGGATCGCGGCGTCGAACGTGGCCTGGCGGCGCGCCAGATCGGCCACCGCCTCGGCGTAGTCCAGATCCTCGACCGACGAAAGGCGTCCCTGGTACTCGAGCGTGCGTTCGTCGTTCAGGCTTGCGTACGCGTCCAGTTCGGCGAGCGCCGAACCGATGTCGGCGCGCTTGAGCAGCAGATGGTCGAGCGCCTGGTCGATCGACGCCTGCGCGCCGGCCAGCGCGGTCTTGAGTTTCGCGCGGCCCGCCGCGTCGCCCGCCGGCGCGCGCAGCGCGTCGATCGCCTGCGCCAGCGTGTCGAACACCGAACGGAACCCGCTGGGCTGAACGTCGAAGCGGTCGCCGTCGGCGGGCGCGCCGGAGATCGAGACGCGGATGCCGTCGAATTCGATCGAGGACGGGCTCGTGTATGTGCCGCTGGCCACGACCGGCGGCGACGGCGAGCCGTCCAGGCGAACCACCTGATAGGTCGTCGTGCCGCCCGCGACCGAAAAATCGATCCTGTAGGGCAGCCCGGTCAGCAGCGCCGGGTTCTGCACGGAGCCCGCGTCGATCGATGCGGATCCGCTGTTGGCCGCCGCGGCGGACGTGGTGAAGCTGCCGTTGCCCGGCCGCATTTTCATGAACAGCGCGTCGCCGGAGAACTTGACCTGCAGGAAGCGGTCGCGCGAGACCTCGAGCCGCTGCAGGATCTCGTCGCCGCCGAAGGCGACCGCGTTGCCGGTCTGCGCGAACGGTGCGGCGCTTTCGCGGGCGCCGGCGAACAGAAAGCCGCCCGCGCCGTCGCCGCTGTTGGCGAGCCCCACCATGCGGCCGAGCACGCCTTCGAGCTCCTGCGCGATCATGCGCCGCTCGTCGTCCCCATAGCCGCCGTTGCCGGCGGCGATGAGTTTCTCCCGGACGTCGTGCACGGCGTCGATGAATTGCGCGAGCGCCGATTCGCCCAGATTCAGCAGATAACGCGCGTGTGCCTGGTTGTCCTTGAACTGCTCGAACTGCGCGAGGTTGGCGCGGATCGACGCCGCGTCGGCCGCGCCGAGCGGATCGTCCGCGGGCGAATTGATCCGCTTGCCCGACGCGAGCCGGGTCTGCGTGGCCAGCAGTTCGCGCTGCCGCTCGACGATGTTGCGCTCGCCGTTCTGAAACAGGATGTAGGTGGAGACGCGCATGGTCGTTGCCTCGCTATTCGGATCGCGCATTGCGGACTGAAAGTATCGGTGTCGCAATTCGCACGACTACTCGCATGACGCCGGTATGACTCACGATCCGCGATCCGCAATCCGCGTTCCCTTGGTCAGCGCGCGATGCCCAGGATTTCCTCGAAAATCACCCTCGCGGTCGCGACGACCTTGGCCGCGGCCTGGTACTGCTGCTGGAACTGCATCAGCCGCGACGCTTCCTCGTCGAGGTTGACGCCGGAGACGGCGCTTTCGGCGTTGACGGCGTCCCGCAGGATCGACTGCTGCGCGGCGTTGTAGACGTCGGCGCTTTGCGTGGCCGCACCGACGCGCGCGACGACCGCGGCAAACGCGCCCGCAGCCGCACTGCCGTCGACCAGCGCCAGGTCGGCGAGCCGAGCCAGCTCGATTGCGTTGCGGTTGTCGCCGATGCCGCCGACGTTGGCGCCGACCAGCACCTGGTCGCCCGCCTGCGGCGTGCCGCGCAGCGCCAGGCTCCAGCCGTTGAACAGGATCGGCGCACCGGGCGTGTAGGTCTGGCCGGTCAGCGTCGTGACGCCGTCGCTGATCGTGTAGGTGTTCGGTGCCGTGAAGGTGATCGTCGTCGCGTTGGCGAGCGCCGGATGGCGCGTCGGCCCGACCACCGACAGGTCGTCGATGACGAGCGAGCCCACGTTGGTCGCCGGCATTTGCGCCTGCACGGGGCTTGCCGCGGCGATCTGCGCGGGTTGCGTCAGCGCCACCTCGAGCGAACGCGCCGCGCCGCGCAGCGGCTGCGCGAGGAAGATGTCGCCGTTGGCCGGGGGCGCGCCCGCCAGCGCGAAGTGCAGACCGTCGTAGGTGAAGCTGACGTTGCCGCCGCCTGCGGTGAAGCCGGCGAGCGTGGAGGCGTCGATGCGCGCACCGTCGGCCAGCCGCGTCAGCCAATACGTACCGCCCGTGTAGTCGATGCGGTAATCGCTCGCCGCAAGGCCGGTGACGTCGGCGAAGGTCACGTCGATCGTCGTCGCAGGATTGCCGTTGGTGCCCGCCGCGAAGGCGTGGGCCGCGAGCGGCGCGAAGAAGTCGCCGCCCGGCTGCCCGTTGCGATCGTCGCCGAGCCGGTGCTGTTCGTTGAACCGGGCGGACAGCGCGACCGCGAGTCGGCCCAGCTCGTTTTCGATCTGCGGCAGATCGGTCGCGCGGAACTGCAGCAGCCCGGCGATCTTGCCGCCGCCGATGCGATCCGCATCGAGGGCAATCACGCTGGCGCCCGCGCGGATGCCGACCTGCACGTTCTGCGGGTCGACGGGGTCGATCGTCATGCCGACTTCCGACGCGCGGTTGCCCACGACGAGCGGCTGTCCGTTGGCGAGGAACAGGTTCACGGCGCCGTCGTCCTGCTCGACCATCGACACGCGGATCGACTCGTTGAGCCGGCGAATCGCCGCATCGCGCCGGTCCAGCAGATCGTTCGGCAGGCGGCCGGCGCCGCGCGCCAGCGCGATCTTGTCGTTCAGGTCGGCGATCTCGCGCGCCGTGCGATTGACTGCGTCGATCTCGAGCGCGAGCTGCCGGTCGGTGCCGTTGCGGAACTCCTGCAGGCGGTCACCGACGTCGTTGAAGCGGGCGGCCATCAGGTTCGCCGCGGACAGCAGCGCCTGCCGCGCAGCAGGATCGGCCGGCCGCTGCGTCAGATCCTGAACGGCGCGGAAGAACTGGTCGATCGTTCCGCCGACACCCGTGGTCGGATCCGCGAACAGGTTCGCCACCTGCGCGAGCTGCAGATAGCGCGTCTCGGACTCGCTGGCCGCCGCCTGTGCCTGATGCGCCTGCTGCGCGAGGAAGTCGCTGTAGACGCGCCGCACGTCGGTCACCGCCACGCCCTGCCCGACATAGCTGCCGCCGATGAAGGTGCCGACCTGCGGCGCGAGCACCGCGATCTGCCGCGAATAGCCGGGCGTGTTGGCGTTGGCGACGTTGTTTCCCGCCGTGCGCAGCGCGACGTACGCCGCGTTCAACGCGCTGGTGCCGATCGAGAAGATGCCGGTGGACATGGTCTTTTACTAATTCGGCAGGCCGGCCGGATTCTTCAGACCCACTTCTTGGGATTGCGGACACTCGGATTGCGGATCGCGGGAAAGGCGCGCGCAGTCTTCGAATATGCGCAATCCTCAATCGGCAATCCGGGATTCACGCCCGCCCCTTCAGCGCCGCCGCCATATCGATCACGCGCGCAAGCTTGGCGCCGTACCGTGGATCGGTCGCGTAGCCGGCGCGCTGCAGGCCATCGGCGAATCCGTGCGCGTCGCGCCCGGCGCGCAGCACCTGCGCATAGCGCGGGTTGGAGGTCATCAACCGCGCCCAGTCGCGGAACGCTTCGGCGTAGCTGTCGTAGGCGCGGAACTTCTCGACGACCTTTTTTTCGACACCGTTTTCGTATTCGGTCGTCAGTACCTCGACCGTGCGCCCGCGCCAGTTCGCACCGGCCTTGATGCCGAACAGGTTGTGGCTCCGCCGCCCGACGGCGTCGCGCATCTCGCGCTGTCCCCAGCCGGATTCGAGGGCCGCCTGGGCGACGATGAACTTCGCGGGAATGCCGGTCTGCCGCTCGGCCGCCAGCGCGTGGTCCCAGTGGCGCAGGACGAAGCGGCGCTGGATGGAGCCGTCGGCCGCTGAAGCGTCGCGCATCGCGGAGGGCGCCTCGGTGTGCTCGGCTTCGCGCGCCGAAGCGTCCTGAACGATGGCGGCCAGTTCTACGTAGCGTGCGGCGCCGTTCGGACCGGGCCGGGCCGGCTGCGCGTATCGATCGCGCACGGGGACCGCCGCCGACGGTAGGCGCCCGCCTGCGGCCGTCTCCGCGGCGCCTGCCTGCATGTGCCGCGTCAACTGCTTCGCGATCATGTCCGCAAGCCCCGTGCCGCCGGCGGCGACCTTGGTGGCGAGCTGCTGGTCGAGCAGGCTCGTGTACGTCTGCTGCGCGGTCGAGTCGAGCAGGTCCGACTTGGGCAGCGCGTCGCGCATGCTTTTGAGCACCATCTGCACGAACAGCGCCTCGAACTGCTGCGCTGCGCCTTTCAGCGCCGCTTTCGGATCGCGCTGCGCCTCGCGCCTGAGCGCATCGAGCGAGCGCGTGTCGGTCGCGAGGCCTTGCGCGACCCGTCCGAGCAGGCGGTTGTCGAGCGGCGCGGTCATCGGCCGTCAGATCACTTCCAGCTCGGCGCGCAGTGCGCCGGCGGCTTTCAGCGCCTGCAGAATCGCGAGCAGGTCCTGCGCGTTGGCGCCGAGCGCGTTCAGCGCCTTGACGACGTCGGCGAGGTTGGCGCCGCCGTCGATTCTCATCAGTCCGCCGCCGTCCTGCCTGATCTGGATGTCGGCGCGCTCGGTGACGACCGTCTGCCCTTGCGACAGCGGCGCCGGCTGCGAGACGACCGGTTGCGACGAAATCGTCACCGACAGATTTCCGTGCGCGATCGCGGCCGGCTCGAGCATCACCGTGCGGTTCATCACGATCGAGCCGGTGCGCGCGTTGATGACCACGCGCGCCAGGGGCGCGGCCTGCGGCACGTCGATGTTTTCCAGCTCGGCGATGAAGCGCACGCGGTCGTTGGGCGTGGCAGGCCCCTTCACTTCGATCACGCGGCCGTCGAGCGCCTGCGCGGTGGCGTCGCCGAGCTTTCGGTTGATCGCCTCGGCGACCGCGCCCGCGGTGGAAAAATCGGTCGTCGTCAGCTCCAGCCGGATGCGATCCGACAGCAGGAACGGCGTGGCCACGGTGCGCTCGACCGTCGCGCCGCCCGGCACGCGGCCCGCGGAAAGGTGGTTGATCTGCACCTTGCTGCCGCCCTGCGCCGCACCCGCGCCGCCCACGAGCACGTTGCCCTGCGCGACCGCGTAGATCTGTCCGTCCGCACCTTTGAGCGGGGTCATCAGCAGCGTGCCGCCGCGCAGGCTCTTGGCGTTGCCGAGCGAGGAGACGGTCACGTCGACCTGCTGGCCGGGCTGCGCGAACGGCGGCAGTACCGCGGTGACCATCACCGCGGCCACGTTCTTCAATTGCAGGTTCGTCCCCGGCGGCAGGTTGATCCCGAGCTGGGTCAGCATCGCCCGCAGGCTCTGCACGGTGAACGGCGTCTGCGTCGTCTGGTCGCCGCTGCCGTCCAGCCCCACGACGAGCCCGTAGCCGATCAACTGGTTCGGCCGCACCCCCTGGATCGTCGCCAGTTCCTTGATCCGTTCGGCCTGCGCCGGCGCGAAGAACACGATCGCCAGCGTGCAGAGGACGGCCTTGAACCACCGAGACACCGAGAACACCGAGAAAGACTTCATTTGCTTTTCTCCGTGCTCTGCGGGTCTCCGTGGTGAATTCAGCATCGCTCGCATCGTCAGAACGGCGAAAAGGAGTTGAAGAAGCGCGCGAGCCAGCCCTGGATCTGGGCTTCCTCGATGTAGCCGCCGCCGCGGTAGTCGAGCCGCGCGTCGGCGACCTGGGTCGAGCTGACCACATTGCCCGGCTGGATCTGCGCCGGATTGATCACCCCCGAGAAGCGCAGCACCTCGGAGTTCTGGCGGATGCCGATCTGCTTTTCGCCGGCGACCCGCAGGTTGCCGTTGGCGAGCACCTCGATCACCGTCACCGTGATCGTCCCGGTGAACAGGTTGCTCGATGCGGTCTCGCCCTTGCCTTCGAACTTGTTGTCCGTCGACGCCCTGGCATCGAGCCCGTTGATGTCGGTGCCGAGCACGCCGCGCACGCGCGGCAGCGTCGCCGCGAACTCGCTCGAACGCTCGCTGTTGCTATTGGCGCGCTGCGAAGCGTTGAGCCGCTCGTTGATCTGGATCGTCAGAATGTCGCCGACGTAGCGCGGCTTGCGGTCCTCGAACAGCGGCCGGTAGCCCGCGGGACTGAAGATCCCGCCGGTGGGCACGCCGCCGTTGGCCGCCGGCGGCTCGGGCCGCGCGGTCGTCTGCATGCCGACCGACACCGGATGCCTGGGCGCGGCGCAGCCGACGAGCGCTATCGCGAGCAAACACGCAAGAACACGCATGACAGCCTTGAGAAGAAGCGTTTTCACCACGGAGACAAGGAGAACACGGAGAACTTCAAGCGAGGTCTTTCCCGGTGATCTCGGTGTCTCGGTGGTTCGACTCAGTCCTACAACTGGCTCAGCCGCGCGAGCATCTGATCGCTCGTCTGGATCGCCTTCGAGTTGATCTCGTACGCGCGCTGCGTCTGGATCATCGACACCAGTTCCTCGACGACGTTGACGTTGCTCGTCTCCAGATACCCCTGCTGCAACAGCCCCAGGCCGTTGGTGCCCGGCGTGTTGGCGGCGGCGGTGCCGCTGGCCGCGGTTTCGACGAACAGGTTCTGGCCGCGCGACTCCAGGCCCGCCGGGTTCTGGAAGGTCGCGAGCTGGATCGAGCCGATGTTCTGCGGCGCGGCCTGCCCCGGCAGCGTCACGGTCACGGTGCCATCCTGGCCGATCGTCACGCTCTGCGCGTTCGGCGGCACGGTGATCGCCGGCGACAGCGCGAATCCGGCCGACGTCACGAGTGCACCGTTGGCGTCGACGTGGAACGAGCCGTCGCGCGTGTAGGCGGTCGTGCCGTCCGGAAGCTGGATCTGGAAGAAGCCCTGCCCGTTGATCGCCAGATCGAACTGGTTGCCGGTCTGCTGCAGGTTGCCTTGCGTGAACATGCGCGGCGTGGCCACCACGCGTACGCCGGTGCCGACCTGCAATCCCGTCGGCAGTTGCGTCTGCTGCGAGGAATTCGCGCCCGCCTGCCGCACGTTCTGGTACAGCAGATCCTCGAACGCGGCGCGCGCGCGCTTGAAGCCGGTCGTGCCGACGTTGGCGAGGTTGTTCGCGATCACGTCCAGTTGCGTCTGCTGCGCGTCGAGTCCCGTCTTGCTGATCCAAAGGCTCTTGATCATGTTCGGCTCCCGTATCCGTCCGGCGCTCCGTGGTCCGTGCCCGTTGCGGCGCATCCCGCCGTCAACGAGTCACGAATCACGTCCCATCGGTCACTGTTCACTTCCTGGCTGGGGGAGCACGAGGGGGCGGAGGCGGGGTTTCGCGAAGCGTTAGCTTTGCGCCGCCGGGGCGGCGAGCGCTTGCAAGCGCGAGACTGGAACCGCCGAGCCCCCTCGTTCCTGTTCATGCTGAAAGCAAGCGCCCAAGCGTCGCTGGCGAGAAAAAGCATGTGGATCATCATGCGTTGCTGATCAGGGCGCTTGCTTTCTGTTCGTTCTGTTCGGCGCTCGCGAGCAGCTTCATCTGCAGCTCGAACTGCCGCGCGGCGGCGATCATGCCGATCATCGACTCGACGACGTTGACGTTGCTGCCTTCGAGCATGCCTTCGGCGACGCGCACGTTCGGGTCCGCCTCGGCCGCATCGCCGCTTTTCAGGCGAAACAGCCCGTCGCCGCCCTTGACGAGTTCTTCCTGCGGAGGGTTGACGAGCTTCAGCCGCCCGACCGTCGTGACCGCGACCTGCCCCGCCGTCTTGACCGACACGGTGCCGTCGGGCGCGATCTGCACGTGTGCGTCGGCGGGAATCGCGATCGGTCCGCCGTCGCCCTGCACCGGCAGTCCGTTCGCAATCTGCAGCGTGCCGTCGGCGCCGATTTGCAGGCTGCCGGCGCGCGTATACGCCTCCGCGCCGTCGGGCGCCTGCACCGCGAGCCAGCCCGGCCCCTGGATCGCGACGTCGAGGTTGCGTCCGGTCGCGGTCATCGGTCCGGGCGAGAAGTCGGAGCCGATCGTCGTCTCGACGGTGAACACGCGCGTGCCCGCTTCCTGCCCGCGCGCCGGCACGGCGCGCAGCGCAACGACGTCGGCGCGATAGCCGGTGGTGTTCGCGTTGGCCAGGTTCTGCGCCAGCGTCTCCTGCCGGTACATCAGGTGCTTCGCACCCGTCATGCTGGTGTAGATGACTCGATCCATGGCGTGGCCCGGATTGCGGATCTCGGATTGCGCTCAGCCAGGAGCATCAGCGCAGATTGACGATCGTCTGCATGACCTGGTCCTGCGTACGGATCGTCTGCGCGTTGGCCTGGTAGACGCGCTGCGCGGTGATCATCTTCACCAGCTCCTCGGTCAGATCGACGTTGGCCTCCTCCAGCGCACCGGACTGCAGCGTGCCGAGGTTGCCCGAGCCGGGTGTGGACACGAGCGGTTGACCGGACTCGGAGGTTTCGGCCCATTCGTTGCCGCCGAGCGCCACCAGCCCCTGCGGGTTGATGAAGTTCGCGAGCACGATCTGCCCCTGCGCACGCGTCTGCCCGTTCGTGTAACGGCCGAGGATCACGCCGTCGGAGCCGATCGCGAAGCCCGCCAGCCGGCCGGTCGTGAAGCCGTCCTGCTGAAGCTGGCTCACCGAGAAGTTGACCCCGAACTGCGTCATGTCGCTGACCGGGAAGGTGACCGGAAACGCGAGCGGCGTGGCCGCGCCGTTGGCCAGCGGAATCGATACGTTCATCGTCACGTTGCCGGCGAGCAGACCGTTGCCGCCGAAGTTCATCGTCCCGAGCGCGGTGCCGCCGTTGAGCACCGCGCCGTCGGCCGCGCCATAGACGTCCCAGGTGTTGGCCGCGCTCTTGCGGAAGTAAAGCGTCAGCGTGTGCGCGTTGCCCTGCGAGTCGTAGACCGTCATCGCGGTCGACGAGTTGTAGCTGGTCGGATCGGCGATCGAGAATGCGGCCGTGGGCACGTTCTCGCGCGAGTCGAGGTTGATCGCCACGCGTGCGTCGGTGGTGGCGCGCGGCGCGATGTTGGCGAGCGACACCTGCAGGTCGATCGGCGTGGACGCGACGATGTGCCCGTTCGCATCGGCCGGATAGCCGGTCAGGCGCGCCCCGCTGTTGGTGACGATGTAGCCGTCGCGGTCGAGCGAGAACTGGCCGTTGCGCGCGTAGCTGATCGTCCCGTTGGTCGACAGCCGGTAGAAACCCGCGCCGTTGATCGCGACGTCCATCGGGTTCGACGTCGTCACGATGTTGCCCTGCGAGAACTGCTGCCGGACGGCGGCGACCTGCGCGCCGATGCCGATCTGCACGCCGGCGCCGCCGGCGAGCGAGTTGGCGAACACGTCGGCGAACTCCGCGCGCGCCGCCTTGTAGCCGATGGTCGAGGCATTGGCGACGTTGTTGCCGATGGCGTCGAGGTTCTTCGCCGCGATGTTCAGTCCCGACAGGCCTTGCTGGAAGCTCATCAGTCGCTCCTCGGTTAACTACTCGGATTGCGGATGGCGGATTGCGGATTGCGTTCCTTCGAGCCGCCACCCGCGCGAAGGCCATGCGCTTGCCGCCCGTGCGCGATTCGCGATCCGCAATCCCAACGACATTCGTCGAAGCTGCTGTTCATGGTCCGGGCGAGCCGCTACAGAATCTGCCGAACGTCGCCGAACGCCACCGGCCCGAGGCCGGCGAGGATCAGGCTCACGGCGCCGGCGCTCTGCGACACGCCTTCGACCTTGCGCACCGTCAGCGCGGTCGCGTCGATTTCCTTGCCGGAGGCACTCGCGATGACACTGAACGTGTACCGGCCGGCCGCCGCGCGCGCGCCGGAATCCGTCGTGCCGTCCCACGCGAAGCGCTGGATGCCTTCCCGCGCGGCGCCCAGAGCGATCTCGCGCACGAGCAGGCCGCTGGCGTCGCGCACTTCGACCTTGACGCTGTCGGCGGGCACCTGCAGCTCGAAGCCGGCCGGCGCGTCGCCCTCGGCGCCGAGCGTCAGCTCGCTGCCGGCCACCATCACGCTTCGCCCCGTGAGCTGCGCCGCCTGCAACGACTGCAACTGCGCGAACTGCGCGACCATCTGCGCGACCGTCTCGCTCAGGTTGTTGATGCCGGTCACCGTGTTGATCTGCGCCATCTGGCTGGTGACCTGCGCGTTGTCGAGCGGATTGAGCGGGTCCTGGTTGTTCATCTGCGCGACGAGCAGCCTCAGGAAGCGGTCGTTCAGGTCCTTGGCTGCGTTCCTCGCGCCGCCCGTGCCGTACGAGGCGGCGGCCGGGTCGATCGCGCCGGTGGCGGTGGTCATTTCGTTTCCTCGCAGTGCGGATTGCGCCCGGATCGCGGATCGCGGATTGCGGATTGCGTTCGGTCAAGCCGCATGCTTTGCCTTCGCGTGGAGTGGCCCGCCCATGCGCAGTCCGCGATCCGCAATCCGATCAGGCGCCCAGCTGCAGCGTCTTCTGCAGCAGGCTCTTGGCGGTGTTCATCACGTCGATGTTGGTCTGGTAGCTGCGCGAGGCGGAGATCATGTTGACCATTTCCTCGACGACATTGACGTTGGGCATCGTCACGTAGCCGTTCTCGTCGGCGAGCGGATGCTGCGGATCGTGGATGCGGCGCGGCGCCGAGTTGTCCTCGATCACCTGCGCCACACGCACCCCCGCGCTCGTCGCGTCCGCGTCCTGAATCTGCGTCTGGAAGACGACCTGCCGCGCCTTGTAAGGCTGGCCGTCCGGTCCCGCGACCGACTCCGCGTTGGCCAGGTTGCTCGCGACGACGTTCAGCCGCTGGCTCTGCGCCGACACCGCCGAACCCGAAACGTTGAAGACCTTGAACAGCGACATGTCCCTACCCCGCGATTCGGATTCCCTTGTTCGGATGGCGGATTGCGGATTGCGGATCGAGCTTCTTCAAACTGCCGCTCGCGCAAAGGCGCCGCTCTTGCCGTCCATGCGCGATCCCCGATCCGCAATCCTTCATTTCACTGTCCGTTGATCGCGGCGAGCAGCGTGCGGATCTGCCCGTTGAGGAAACGCAGGCTCGCCTCGTAACGCACGGTGTTTTCCGCGAAGTGCGCGCGCTCCCGGTCGAGGTCGACCGTGTTGCCGTCGAGCGAGGTCTGCAGCGGCGTGCGGTACAGCAGCGTCGGCCCGCCCGCCGCGCCGCGGCTTGCGGTGGTCAGGTGCGCCGCGCTCGTGCGCGCCGGCTGCGCGGCCGCGCGCACCGACTGCGCGCCGACCGCGGCCTCGAGCGCCGAACGGAAGTCGAAGTCGCGCGCCTTGTAGTTGGGCGTGTCCGCATTGGCGATGTTCGAGGCGAGCACGCGGCTGCGCTCGGAGCGCAGCTTCAGCGCCTCCGCGTGGAAGTCGAACGTGCTGGTCAGTCGGTCGATCATCTCGGCTGGCGGATCGCGCGATTCGGATTGCGTCCGGATTGGTCGGGCGCCGATGCGCGCCGTAGCGCAATCCGCGATCCGCCATCCGCGACCCCTAAAGGTTTTCTCATGGCTGCCGATTATTCGGGCGAGGGGCAAGGACGATCAGGCGATAAGTCGGGCTTGCGCGCGCCTTCTTTGTGCTTAGGCGCCGCGTTCGCTCGCCCAGAATGCGGCGCATGAGTCGCCTGCTCCTCACCATCCTTCTCTTCGCGGCGGGTTCATTCGCGTCCGCGCAGGACGCGCATCCGGAGCTGGCGGCGGCGGCGCGCCGCTTCGTCGAGCGCGAAGTCGCGGGCACGCTCGCCGCCGCCGGCGGGCAGCCACGCCTCGAGGTTGCGGTCGGACAGCTCGACGCGCGCGCCAGACTCGCGCCATGCGAGCGCACTGAGTTCTTCGTGCCGGCCGGCACGCGGCTGTGGGGCCGCTCGCGCATCGGCCTGCGCTGCGTGCGGGGCGCGAGCTGGTCGACGCTCATTCCCGTCGACGTGCGCATCTACGGGCCGGCGCTCGTCGCCGCCCGCCATCTCGCGCCGCTGCAACCGATCGCGGACGGCGACGTGCACGTCGCCGAGGTCGAATGGACGCGCGAGCCGCTCGGCGTGGTGACGGACCCCGCCCAACTGGACAACCGCGTACCGACGCGGCCGATCGGGCTCGGGCAGCCGATTCCGGTGGCCGCGCTGCGCGCGCCGCAGGTCGTTGCGCAGGGCGACGCGGTCAAGGTGGTCGGCACGGGCCGCGGCTTTTCGGTGAGCACCGCGGCGGTCGCGCTGGCCGCCGCGCAGGACGGACAGCCCGTGCGCGTGCGCACCGAATCGGGCCGCGTGCTGACCGGCACCGCGCGCGCCGGCCGCATCGTCGAGGTCGCGTTCTGAGGGCGCTCGCGCAAAGCCTCGATTCAGGAAACCGGTCACAATGCCGTTACTTTTCGTGCAACCGCGCGCGAACGGCCAAACTAAAGTCCGCCGCTGCGCCGCCGATTAACCACCGGAACCCGTGGATCCGCCGCCTGGAGGGCGTATGAAGATTTCGAGCACATCCGAACCGCTGCGCCCCGACCGCGTATCGCCGTCGAGCAAGGAGGCGCGTGCCGCAGGCGGCCGTCCGGCCGAGCCCGTCGCGGAAGCGGAGAGGGTGCAGCTTTCCGAGCTGGCGTCGCGCCTGAATCAGCTCGAAAGCCAGTTCTCGCAGTCCGACTTCGACGTGAAGAAGGTCGAGGAAGTGCGCGCCGCGATCGCCGAAGGGCGCTTCAAGGTCAACGCCGACGCGGTCGCCGACAAGCTGCTGGCGAGCGTGGCCGAACTGCTCGGCAACAAGCGCTGAGCGGCACATCGTGAGCGCGCGGCAGCCTGCGTTCGACAAGGGCCCCGCCGCGCGGCTTTTCGCGCTGCTGATCGAAGCGCTGCACGAGGAAAGCGACGCGCTCGTGGCCAACGACGGCGAGCGCATCGCCGCCGCGGCCGGACGCAAGCAGGCGCTGCTGGACGCGCTCGCGCCACAGGCCAGGTCGCTGCGCGCGGCGCGCGACGACGACCCGCATGAAATCGAACGCCTGGCGCGCGAAGCCGCGCAACTGAACGCGCTGAACGCCGAGATCCTCGGCGCGCGCATCACCGTCGCGCGCGGGCGCGCCGAGGCGCTGCGCCACGCCGTCGAGGCCGCGCCGCTGTACCGCGCCGACGGCACCGCCGCCGCACCCGCGCCGTCGCCGCATCCGGCATCGCGCGCGTAACGCGCACCGCGTTCCACGTTTTAAGGCCATCAAGCCGGCTCGTCATTCGCGGCCCGCGCTCGTCGCGGGCTTGTTCTGCGTCAACGCGGACGCGGGCGGCGCCGGTCATCCTTACCGCGCCTGCCTGCAAACGGTGATGCACGATGGATGCCGCCCTGTTCGATCCGGCCTGGCGCGTCGACGATCTGCAATGGCCCGAGGACGGCCCCTCACGCGCGCGCTGGACCTTCCTGATCCGGCACGCGGTGCTCGCGCCCTCCAGCCACAACGCGCAGCCTTGGCGTTTCCGCCTCGCCGGCGAGGCGTTGGAGCTATTGGCCGACCGCACGCGCGCGCAGCCCGTGTCCGATCCCTACGATCGCGAGCTGGTGATCTCGTGCGGCGCCGCGCTCGGAACCATGGAGATCGCCGCCCGCGCGCACGGTGTATCGCTCGAGGTCCGCACCGTTCCCGCCGTGCGCGATCGCGATCTGCTCGCGCGCATGCGCCTCGGCGCGGCCGCGAGCGAGGCCGAAGCGCAGTCGGCGCGCCGCCTGTACGCCGCGATACCGCTGCGCCATACCAACCGGCACCCCTTCGACGCCACACCGATCCATGGCCCCGAGCTGGCCGCGCTGCAGGGGCACGCCGCGCGCTTCGGCATCGAGGTGCGTTTTCTCGTGGACGAAGGCCGGAAGCGGCGGATCGCCGAACTGGTCGCCGAAGGCGATCGCATGCTCGGCCGGCGGTCCGCGTTTCGCCGTGAACTCGCCGACTGGTTCCGCGACGATGATCGCCGAGTGCGCGACGGCGTGCCCGGCTACGCGCACGGGCTCGGTGCATTTGCGTCGGCCGTCGGCCCGTTCGTGGCGCGCAATTTCGACTGGGGACCGCTCGCGGCGGCCAAGGACGAGCAACTCGCGCTCGCCTCGGCGGCGCTGGCGGTGCTCGTTGCGCCGGCGGACACGCCCAGGCTGTGGCTCGCCACCGGGCGCGCGCTCGCGCACGTCCTGCTGGAGGCGACTGCGCTCGGGCTGGCGTCGTCCTTCCTGAACCAGGCGGTCGAGTTGCTGTCGCTGCGCCTGCGGCTGATCGAGGAACTGTCGCTGCAGGGCAAGCCGCAACTGGTGATCCGCCTGGGTCGGCCGCTGCGGCACGCACCTCCCACGCCGCGCCGCTCGATCGACGAGGTGCTCGAGCCGGATCCGCTGGCGCGGTGAGCGCTTCGGTCGGCGCGCAAGTCGCAAAGACCGCCGGCAATTCGGCGTAGTCGCCGCGACGGCGTTGGTCTAACCTGTGCGCCGCTTGGGCAGCCGCGCCGAAGATCATGCCGAACCCGGATCGGACCGACGTTGCCGCCAACGAGCACTACTTCAAGGCCGTCGCGCAGCTCGGCGACGCTCAGTCGCTCGTGCTGTCGCGCCCCGTGTTCAGCGCCAACGGCATCAAGCTGCTGGACACCGGTGCGCGAATCGACAGCCACGTCCTGGTGCGGCTGATCGAGCACAAGCCGGCCGCGCCGATCGAGCAGTGCGTCAGCGCCGCCGACGCGGTCGACCACGCGGCGCTGGAGGCCGACGCTCGGCGTCTGATCGAGGCGCAACCGCTACTTGCCAGGCTCGTCGGCGCGCTCGGCGAGGCACAGCCGCTGTGGGCCGCGCTGGCCGACTGCCCGTTGCCGCCGCCGCTGGCGTTCCGGCTGACGGTGGCGCGCGGACAGCGCGCTGCGCTTTACGAGCACTCGTTGCGCGCCACGGTCGTCGCGTTGTGGCTTGCGCTGAAGTCGAAACTGGCGGCGGCTCGCCTGCCCGCGCTCGCGACGGCCCCCTTGCTGCATGACATCGGCGTGCTGCACGCCGACCCGGCACACTTCGTCGACGGCCAGCCGCTGAACGCCGCCGGTCGGCGTCTGCTGTGGACGCATCCGATCACCGGCCGGATGATCGTGGAGCAGCAGCGCGGACTCGATCCGGCGATCGCCGAAGGCATCGCACAGCATCACGAGCGGCTCGAGGGCAGCGGCTATCCGGCCGGCTTGTCGGGCCAGCGCATCGGCGCGATCGGCCGAATCCTGATGGTCGTCGAGGTGGCGTTCGCGACGATCGAGAACGATCCGGCGAACGGCGAGTCGCGTTTGTCGTTGATCCTCCGGCTCAACCACCATAGCTTCGATCGCCGCGTCGCAGACTCGCTGCTCGCCGAACTCGACCCGGACGGCTCCGCGGACACGCCGGCGCCTTCGGTGCCGCCGGATCGGATCAATGCGCTGCTGGCCGACTGGGAGCACCTGCATGGGTCGCTCGCCCCGGCCGGCGCGCTCGGCCGGCCCGCCGTCGAGCACCTTGCCCAGCGGATCGGGCGCCTGCGTCGTCAGTTGTACGACGCCGGCCTCGGCCCGGATCTGACGGTGTTCGCCGACGGCACGCCCGCGACCGATCCGGTCGCGCGCGCCGAACACGCGGCCCTCGTGCGCCAGGCATCGTGGCAACTGCGGCAGATCGCGATCGAGACGACGCATCGCTGGCCCGAATTGTCGCGGACCGCGCCGACATCGCCGCTGGCGCCGCTGGCGCAATGGCTCGCGGAGGTCGAAGCGGCGACTCGGCCCCTTTGAGGCGCGGCGCTCGATGGCGGGTCAGCCGATGCCGGTGGCGCCGCGCGCGAGCAGTTGGTCGATCCGTGCCAGCACGGCGGCCGCGTCGATCGGCTTGGTCCAGTAATCCAGAAATCCCGCGGCCCGCGCCTGCGACACGTGTTCTGGGAAGGCATTCGCCGACAGCGCGACGCACGGAATCGCCGCGGTCGCCGCCTCCGCGCGCAGCTTGGCGTGCACCGCGTAGCCGTCGAGATCCGGAAGCTGCATGTCGATCAGCACCAGGTCGGGGCGCTCGGCGGCCGCGAGTGCCAATCCGGCGGCGCCGCTGGCGGCCGTCAGCAAACGCACCTTCGGTCGCTGCTCGAGCAGAGCCTGCACCACCGCGACGTTGATCGGGTTGTCTTCGATGTAGAGCACCGTCCCGGCGACCGCGTGCTCGTCGGCGCCGGTGCGGGCAGCCTCGTCGGCGCGTGAGCAGTCGGCGTGCGGCGCGAGCGCGCAAGGCAACTCGACGCAGAACGCCGAACCCACGCCGACTTCGCTTTTGACCGTCAGCCGGCCCTGCATGCGCTCGACGATCGCCTTGACGAGCGCGAGCCCGATGCCGGTGCCTTCGATCGGCCCGGCCTCCTGCCCGAGCCGTTCGAACGGGACGAACAGCCGCGCCATGCGATCGGCGGGGATGCCGATGCCGGTGTCGGTCACGCAGATCGCGACGGCGCCTTCCGCGGTCAGCCGCGCCTCGACGTTCACCGAGCCGCCCTCGCGGTTGTACTTGATCGCGTTGGACAGCAAATTGACCAGCACCTGTCGCAGCCGCGTGCGGTCGGCGGCGACGCGCGGCGCGTCGCGCGCGACCGCGCGGCGCAGCGTGACGCCGCGTTCGTCGGCCTTGGCCTGCACCAGCGCGACCGCCTCCTGCAGCACGCCGTCGACTTCGATCGGCTCGATCGACAGCGCGAGCCCGCCGGCCTCGATGCGCGACAGATCCAGCAAGTCGTTGATCAGCGCGAGCAGGTGGCCGCCGGCGTCCTGGATGCGCGCCACGCGCGAGCGCTGCGTTTCGGTGAGCGGTTCCTTGCGATCAGCGAGCAGGATCTGCGCGAAGCCGAGCACGGCGTTCAGCGGGGTGCGCAGTTCGTGGCTCATCTGCGACAGGAACTGCGACTTCGCGTGGCTGGCGCGCTCGGCCAGCTCCTTTTCGCGGCGCGCCGCCTCGGCGGCCTTGCGTTCGGTCACGTCCTGCACGGTGCCGCGCGAGCGCAGCGGCGCGCCGTGCTCGTTGTAGTCGGTGCGGCCGCGTTCGATCACCCACTTGATGCGACCGTCGGGAAACAGCAGCCGGTGCTCGATCTCGTAGGGCTCGCGGTTGTTGACCGAGCTCCAGTACGCCGCGTTGACCGCGTTGCGGTCCTCCGGATGAATGCGGTCGAGGAAAGCCTCGTAGGTCGCCTTGAAGTGGCGCGAGTCGATCTCGAAGATGCGGAACACCTCGTCGGACCACAGCAGCATGTTGCCGCGCAGGTCCAGCTCCCAGTTGCCGATCTGCGCCAGCCGTTGCGCCTCCGCCAGGCGGCGCTCGCTCGAGCGCAGGCGCCGCTCGGCGCGCTTGCGCTCGGTGATGTCGTGCTCGATCGCGACGAAGTGGGTGATGCGACCTTCGCCGTCGCGGATCGGCTGGATGTTGACCGACACCCAGTACGGCGTTCCGTCCTTGCGGTAGTTCAGTAGCTCGGCGTATTCGACGCCCTCGCCGCGCTTGATCGCCTCGTTGATCCTCTGCACCGTGGCTCGGTCGGTGGCCGGCCCGTGCAGAAAGCTCCCCGGCGTGCGGCCGCGGATTTCGTCGATCGACCAGCCCGTCAGCCGCGTGTACGCGCCGTTGACCCACTCGATCTCACATTGCGCGTTGGTGATCACAACCAGCACGCTGGTGTTCTCGATCACGATCTGCAGCAGACGCAGCAGGCGCTCGATCTCGGGCGTGACCTCGATCAGGACCGGCGGCGGCACACCGGGCGGCGCTTTGTCGTCGCCCAGCAGCGGATGCGCCGGCCGCGACGCAGCGTCGTCGTCGGCATGCGCTTCGTGCGCGCCACGCCGCCGTGCGTCGTAACCGTCGAGCGAAAGGGCATCCATATCGACGACTCGTGAAGGAGCGAGCGCGGATCGGATCGCGGGTACGCTCAGTGGCGCACCGGCTCGGCGAGCCCCATGTCGGCGCTCGCCATCAGCCGCTCGATGTCGATCAGGATCAGCATCCGCTCGGTCTCGCCCTGCCGCACCGTCGCCAGCCCCGTGACGCAG
>FWWM01001710.1_pt1 | contig 64950 bp, 51 predicted proteins | sample 2228351 | NCBI WGS metagenome assembly FWWM01 (sample SAMEA103939774, study PRJEB20133) | metagenome
AGGCCCGGAGCCGGCGGTCCAGCCCGCGCCAGTACCGCCCACCCCCGTGCCGGCGCAGCAGGAAGAGCGACGAGCCGACACCCCGAAGGAGCCGCCGAAGAAGGAGTCTGCCCCCGTGGCCAAGGGTGCGACGAAGGCGGGCCCGAAACCCCCGCGCTCGGAACCGCCCGCCACCGCTCCGGCGCGTGAGCCTGCGGCGCCCCCTGCTCCCAAGCCTGGAACGGAGGATGTCAACGCCCTCCTCGCGAACCTGAGGTCTGGCCAGGGCGGCGCCACTGCCGGGTCCGGGGAGCGTGGCGGCCAGGCCGGTGGGGACTCCGGCGAGGCCCTGCCCGAGCAACTGACGACGGGTCAGATTCAGTCGGTGCTGCGCAAGCAGCAGAAGGCGGTCGAGGAGTGCATCCGGAAGGCAGGGGTCGCACCCGGCACGACGGTGACGGTCAACACCAGGGTCGAGATCGAAGGCTCGGGCCGGGTCTCGTCCGCGTCGGTGTCGAACGCGGGGGCTGCGGAGGGTTGCATCCGGTCCGTATTGTCGGGCCTGCGCTTCCCGCGGTTCAGGGGTCCCAACATGGCGGTTCCCTATCCGTTCCGCGTGAATCTTTGAAGGCTTGCTTGAGCCTGGCCGGTCTTTGGACGCGCAGCGGGAGATGCGACGTGCCCGCCGCCGCTGAGTGCCCACCGCCGCGTGAACCTGTCGCCGGAAATCCGCCACATCGCGGTTTGCGCGGTTTGCTCAAAACCTAGTTGACCTTTCCGCGGACCGTGGGTAGAGTTCGACCTACCCGATTGGGGGCGTGACGGTCCGAGGCGCGAACGAACGAGGTCCGGGGGGTTACCGGCTTGTGCAGGGAGGCCCGACGATGAACGGCCGCTCGATGGGAGGCAGGTGGACGGCTTCGCGGGGGGGGGCGATGCTGCTCGCGGCAGCCTGCGTGGTCGCGGTGACCCGCTCCGCGCACGCCCAGGTCATGGGCGAGACCGAGCGAAACATCCGCGTGCTTCAGCAGAAGGCGCTCATCCGGTACCACCGGGTAGAGGTGATGCCGACTTTCAACCTCCCCCTCAATGAAAACCTCACCCACCACCTCGGGGTCGGGGGTGTGGTCCGCTACCACATCACGGACGAGTGGTCGGCCGGAGCCGAGTACGTCAAGTATTTCGGGTTCGACTCCTCGCTCGCGAACGAGATTTCCGCCTTTGGCGTGGCGAAGGAGACGAGGTTTTTGAATCACTATTTTGGGGCGCAGGGCGCGTGGGTGCCCGTGCAGGCGAAGTTCTTGTTCTTCGGCAAGGGGCCGGTGCACTGGGACTTCCACCTCATCGCCGGCATGGGCGCCACCAGGACCGGCGCCTCCGCGTACCGAGTGACCGGGAGCCTCGGCGGGGGGTTCCGGTTCCTTTTGTGGCGCTTTTTGACCCTCGATTTCGAGGTCCGGGACTTCATGTTCATGGAGAAATACCGGGCAGGCTCGAAGTTCGTGAACAACGTGGTGTTCACGACAGGGGTCGGAATCTTCGTCCCGTTCACCTATTCCTATCAGTTCCCGAAGTGACGGAGGCGGATGATGAAGCGGCTCTCCGTGGTGGTCCTGATGGTCCTCGGGACGATGGAGGCTCAGGCGCGGATCGGGGGGGTGTCCGACGCCCCCGCGGTGCGCCATCGCCTCGAACTGCGCAAATCGAGGCACGAGATGTCCCTGGGGCTCGGCATGACCCTGAACGACGCCTACACCCGGAACGTGCTGATCCGAGGGGCGTACCAATACCATTTCCTCGATTGGTTCGGGGTCGGTCTCGAGGCCGCGTTCGGGGCGCAGTTCAAGACGGCCCTGTCCTCCGCCATTGAGTCCGGCGTCACGAACAGCCCGGAGTTTCGCCAGGAGTTCCCAGGCAAGGCCGCGGAGATCCCTCGAAACGGATTGCAGACCCTTCTGATCGCCAAGGTGAGCGTGGTGCCACTAGGCGGGAAACTGGTCGTGCTCGGGAGGTACCTCGGGTACGTGGACATGCAGGTGACGGTCGGGGGCGGGATGGCTTTGGTGAAGGGGTTCGAGGGTCTGAAGGACCGGACGACTTACGCGATCGCAGTGGGCGGGGGCCTGCGCCTCTACCCCACGGAATACCTGTCCGTGAACCTCGAGGTCCTGGATTACATGGTCCCGCAGTACGTCCCGGAGAACAAGAAACTGGCTCCGGGGGAGACCGCGGCCTACGTCTTCCCGGTGGGAGGCGGTGGCGTGGTCCCCTACCGACAGCGTCTGACCCAGAACCCTGCCTTTCTCGTCGGGGTCTCGCTCTTTTTGCCGATGGCGCCCGCGAGGGGGTACTGACCCCTTCGCCTCTTTACCCGGAGAACTCCAATGCCTTGGGTCATCCGCTACGCCGTGTTGGCTACCTGGGTCGTGACCCCGGTTTTCGCCCTGGCAAGCCCTTACGACCTCTCCTCGATTGACCTCGTGGAGCCCGCCCAGGCCGAGGCCCTCGCCCGGCTCGGCATCGTCACCACGCAAGACCTGTGGAAGGCCACCCGGACCCCCGGTCAGGTCCGACGCCTGGCCAGGGCCCTGAAGGTTTCGGCCAGGACCATCCGCGACTGGGGGGACTTCTGCGAGGTCCTCCAGATCGAGGGCGTGGGTCCCAAGGTCGTGAGGGTTTTGCGCCTGGCCGGGGTGCGACGCCTGCGGGACCTGGCCTCGAAGGACCCAGAACGCCTGGCGACCCGAATCCGCGAGGTCAACCAGGAACACGAAATCCTAGGGAAACTGCCGGACGTGGAGACCGTGCGCGCCTGGGTGGAGGCCGCGGCCCGGCTCACGCGTGCTCGGAGCCGCTAAAGGGGGAAGGGGATGGGCGGTCGGCCGAGGGCGCTAACCCTCACGATGGCCCTCCTGACGAGCGGAGGGCTTCTCGCGCTGGCTTTATGGGCCCTGCCCTGGGTGCGGGACCGCTCTGGGTCGCTTCTCGCGGACTTCGCCATTTTGGCCCTGTGGGCGGTCCTCGCCTTCGGCGCAGGGTGGTTTCAGGTCCAGGTTGTGATGCCGGGGGAGAGGAAGTCGCGGGAAGAAGACCGGTCTGGCCTGGCCGCCTTTCAGACGCGCACGGTCCTGCGATCCATCCTCGTCGGATTCGCGCTCCTGGCCAACCTCGTGTGGTCTGACCTGCTCGCAGGGGAGTTCTGGTTCAGCCATTACGCCCGCTCTGGGGTCCAGGCCACAGCGCTCCGGTCCTCGGACCCCGAGACCCGGAGGTGGTCCATCGCGAGGGTCGCGGAGAGTCCTGACCCCTCCGTTGAGGGCCACGTGGCCCGACTGGCAAGCTTGACGCGCGACGAGGACCCCGAGGTGCGGGCGGATGCGATTGCGGCGCTGGGCCACCTCGCCTGGCGCATGAGGACGGCCTTGAGGGTCCTCCAGCGCGATGGCGTGGACCACGGGCGGTTCGAGGGTCGGGTGCTCAAGGCCGTGCTGGCAGCGCTCGGCGACCCCTCGGAGCGGGTCGAGGGGAGCGTGGGGCGGGAGCAGCGGGCGTGGATCTACGCCGCCGGCGCGCTCGGGGATCCCTCTCTTGTCCCGGTCCTCCACCGGGTGTGCCGCTCGGCGGACCCGGAGGCGGTCGTGGCCGCGGTGCATGCGCTGGCGGACATCGGCTCGGCCGGCACCTTGCCGGTCCTCGTGGAGGTGGTGAGCGGGCGTCGGGGCGAGCCCGCGGTCCACGCGGCCTGGGCCCTGGGGCTTGTGATGGCCGCAATCGTGGCCAAGGACCCGCGAGACGCCCACCGCGTTCCGGAATATGCCCTGGCCCGAGACGCGGTGCGCGAGCATCTGGCGGGCCTGGAACCGGAGGCCGCGTGCGCGTTTCTGAAATGGTTTCCCGAGATTGCGGACGCCTCCATGACCGGGGCCCTCGTGGACCTCGCGCGGTCGCGCACCTTCTTGCACCGATGCCGCCGGGTGGAGCGGGCGAGGTGGTTCGGGCCGCCGGAGGTGGTCACACGGGAGACTTCCGTGTGGGAGGCCGCGCTTTCGGCCATGGCCTCGGTCGCAGTCGGGAACGGGGAGATGCGCCGGTTCTTGGAGCAGGCAGTGGCCGACTCGGGCCTGCCGGAAGAGGTCCGCACTCGGATGAAGGGGCTTTTGGACCAGGTGACGCAGGCGCAGTGAGGAGGTGTTTTCGTGGGGCGAGGCGGCAGCTCCCTCCTGGTGCGGCGCATCGGAAGGCTCCTGACGATGGAGCGGCCCGATGACGTCGAGGGCATCCGGGATGCGGCCGTAGTCATACGCGATGGCAAGGTCGCATTCGCTGGGGCCGAGGCGGACCTTCACCGGGACACGGTGCGGGACCTGCCGATCCTCGACGCCGAGGGGGGGCTCGTGGTGCCAGGCCTTGTGGACTGCCACACGCACCTAGTCTTCGCCGGCTCGAGGGCGGACGAGTTTGAGGCACGGGGGGCTGGCCTCTCCTACGAGGAGATCACGAGGCGGGGCGGCGGGATCATGCGCACGGTCGAGGCCACGAGGGCGGCCTCGCGGGAAGAGCTGTACGAGGCCGCACTCCCGCGTGTGTGGAAGGCGCTCGCGCTTGGGGTCACCACCATCGAGGTCAAGTCGGGATACGGTCTGACCCTGGACTCAGAAATCCGGCTGCTCGAGGTCGTTCGCGACCTGGATTGCGCCACGCCCGTGGACCTGGTCCCCACCTTCCTCGGGGCCCACGCCTTCCCACCCGAGGCGCGGGACAAGCGGGCGGAACACGTGCAAGCCATCGTGCGGGAGTGGATCCCGGAGGTGGCCGCGCGGGGGCTCGCGCGGTTTTGCGACTGCTTCTGCGAGACGGTCGCCTTCACCCGGGCCGAGGCCGAGCAGGTCCTGCGCGCGGGGCTCGAGGCCGGGCTCTTGCCCAAGGTGCACGCGGACCAGTTGTCCCACTCGGGGGGGACGAGGCTTGCCGCCGAAATCGGAGCCGTGTCCGCGGACCACCTTGACTTCGCGAGCCGCAAAGACCTCGAAGCTCTGGCCAGGCGAGGGGTCGTGGGGGTTTTGTTGCCCGGATGCGCGGTGAGCCTCGGCCAGACCCGCTTCCCGGACGGGGCGTCGCTCGCGCAGGCCGGGGTCCGGATCGCCCTCTCGACGGACTTCAACCCAGGGTCCTCGATGACGCAGAACCTCTATCTGATGGGGACCCTGGCCATGGCTTACATGGGCATGAGCGTGGCCCAGACATGGGCCGCGGTCACCTGCAACGCGGCCCAAGCCCTGGGGCTCGGACACCGACTGGGGAGGCTCCTCCCAGGCTACGATGGAGATTTGGTGGTCTTTCACGGGGATGACCCGCGTACCCCCTTCTACGAATATGGGGGGAGCCACGTCTCCCGCGTGGTCAAGCGGGGCGCGGTGGTGGTGCAACGCTCCCGCCGCGGCGAGGTCTCGTTCTCAAACGGGGATTGAGGGTGCCAGGGTCCGCGCTGCGCCCTGTGGTCGTGGTCTTCATGGGCGGCGAGTCCGCAGAGCACGAGGTCTCGCTAAAGTCCGGGGCCGCGGTCGTGCAACATCTCCCCCTGGCGGGGTTCGAGCCGGTGCCCGTCGTGGTGACGAGGGACGGTCGCTATGCCTTCCCGCGTGCGTCGGACCTTGGGGACATTCGCGATACTCTCGACCTTGGGGACGCGGTGAACCATATCCGGGCCCTCGCACCGGCCTGCGCCTTCATCGCGATGCACGGCCCCTTCGGCGAGGACGGGCGGATCCAGGCTTTGTGCGACCTGATGCACCTGCCCTACGTGGGATCCGACGTGACGGGGTCCGCAATCGCCATGGACAAGTGGATTGCGAAGTGCGTGTATCAAAGGGCGGGCATCCCCACGCCCGAGGCGGTCTTCGTGGACCAGCGGGCGTACGCAGACTCACCCGATGCCGTCTTGGAGGAAGTCGTCTCGACCCTGGGACTCCCGTGCGTGGTCAAGACGACCAGGCTCGGGTCCAGCGTGGGGGTCGGGGTGGCGCGGGATCGGGAGGGGCTTCGGATGCGCATCCACGAGGCCTTGGGTTATGGCGGGGCCTTCTGCGAGGCGTTCCATCCGGGTCGGGAACTGACCGTGCCGGTTCTGGAGTCGGAGGATACAGGAACCCCCGAGGCGCTGCCGGTCATTGAGATCCGCGTGAAGGGGGGTTCCGATTTCTTCGATTATCGGAGCAAGTACGACCCGGAGCTCGCGGATGAGTTGTGCCCGGCCCCGGTCCCGGAGGCGATCCGACGCACGGTGCAGGACCTCGCAGTGCGAGCGCACAAGGCCTTGATGTTGAAAGGGTTCTCGCGTACGGACTTCTTGTGGGACGACCGAGGGGTCTGGACCCTCGAGACCAACTCGATCCCTGGTCTGACCGAGGTGTCCTTGTTTCCCAAGGCGGCGCGGGCCGCGGGCATGACGTTTGCGGACCTCGTGGGAGTCCTCGTCAGACGCGCGATGCGCGGACCCTAGACCGGGAGCGGCAGGCCCCCACCACCCAGGTTCACGGGCACGGTTGGGATCAAGTAGAGGGCCTGGTCCGAGTCCGGAGGGCTTTGCGAGTCCTTCACCTGGGCCATGAAGAAGAAGCCCGTCAGCGTGAAGTTCACGAAGGGGATCTGGAGTTCTATCACCTGGCTCGTCGAGGTGACGGCCCCGGAGAGCGTTCCCGAGTCCGACAAGGTGAGACCCTGCGGGATGCCGGCCTTGGGCAGGAAAGTCTTGATGAATCCGGGGATCTGGACCTCGGACCAGTGGTAGGGCTTCACCCCTCCCTTGGCCTGAAGTTGCGTGCTGTAGGGGATCGGGATGCCCTCGACCACCGTGATGAGGGGCAGGATCACCACCTTGGTCAGGAAAAGGTCCACCATCTGGTCCCCGACGATCTGGAGCGGGGCGACCTTCACGTTCAGGACGAAGTCCGCGACCGCCTTCTGGATCGGGTCTCCGTCGTCCACAACGCGGAGCGTGAAGTGATAGGCACCATGACCGGAGGGCGTTCCGGACAAGAGGCCGTGGTACGCGAGCGAGAGCCCTCCGGGCACATCACCGCCGAGGACCATCCAGCCATACGGAGGCACGCCGCCGATGGCCTTGAACTGGAAGGAGTACGGCGAGCCCTCCTCCGCGTCCGGAAGCGGGGACTTCGAGACGATGGCGAGGCCCTCTCCGTGGACCAGGATGGCCAAGGCCGCCGTGGCGATGGCACCGGCATGGTCCTGGACCCCCGCGGTGAAATGAAACGAGCCCTGGGCGGTCGGGGTGCCGGAAAGGGTGCCGGCCCCGGCATCCAGGCTAACCCCTGGCGGCAGGTCCCCTGCGGTGACCGACCAGGTGTAGGGGGGCTGCCCGCCTTCTGCCTGAAGCACTGCGGAGTAAGGGCTCCCTTTCTGCCCGTCCGGGAGGTCCGTGGTGACGACGCGCAGGGGCGGGGCCACGCACAGCCCCTCGATGCAGCGCAGGCCCTCCTGGCACTGCGCGTCCGAGAAGCACTCGATGCACGCGTTCTTGAAACAGATCTGGCCTGGCTGGCACGGGTACTCGACCCAACCTCCGTTCTGGCAGGCGAGGATGCTCGTCTGGGCGCAGGTCTGCTCCCCTTCCACGCAGGTCCTCGCGATGCACATGCCCGCGAGGCAGACCTCTGTGGACTCGCAAGGGGTGGGCGGCCCGTACCCCGAGCCGTCCGGCCGACACACCACCACGAGCCCATCGTCGTTGCACTCGGCCTGGTTGGGGCGGCAGACCGTGGCCACGCACCCGTTCGGGGTGCACGAGGTCCCCGGCAGGCAGGTCTCGATCTCCCAGTCGGAGCCTTCGCTGTTACATCGAAGGAAATGGGAGCCCACGCACTGGGTGGAGGCGGGGGCGCAGATGCCTCCATCGGGGATCGGGGTGGCCTCCGTGGCGACCTCGCCCGCCGAGAGGCCGTCCTGCGGCAGGTCCATCGGACCGAGGCCGGGGCTGGAGGCTCCCGGGCATCCCCACAGGCCCGCCACCACGAAACACGCCATTTTGGAAGCCTTCATTGCCGTCCTCCCACACCAAGGCGAAGCCGATGATACGATTTTGCGCTGCGAGAATCATGCGCAAACCATTTTCGATTTCCCGTCGGGGTTCGAAGGCGACCAAGTCGTCGAGATGGCGGACTCTTGAACGGACGACGATCAATGGGTTGCGGTTCTTGGGCGAGGGAACGAAGCAGGTTGCTCGGGTCTTCAATGCCTTCCGGAAGTTGATCGCGCGTGCGGCTGATTGCACTTGCATCGTGGAGGAGATTTGCGTAGGCTTTGGCAACCCGTTGGGGGTTGGGACGGTGGTTGGCTATTCTTCCAGGAGGTGAACAATGAGGCAGGCACTCAAGTTTCTGGGTTCGATCTCGCTTGCGGCGGCCCTGGTGGGCATGCTTGCGTGCGGGGGCGGAGGTGGCGGCGGCGGGGACCAGGTGACGACCCCGGATGCGCAAGACCCGGGGCCGGGTACGGACACGGTTCAGCCACCGGATGCGGCGGACGTGCCGGGAGGTGGCGAGACGGTTGAAGACGTCGGACCGGGCGAAGAGACCTGCACCCCGGACTGCACGGGTAAGGAGTGCGGGGATGACGGGTGCGGGGGCTCGTGCGGGACGTGCGAGGACGGGTTTGTCTGCCAGGACGGGCAGTGCGTTGGTTGCACCCCGGACTGCACAGGCAAGGAGTGCGGGGACGACGGGTGCGGCGGTTCCTGCGGGACCTGCGACGACCCGGCGAAGCCCATTTGCAATGCCCAAGGCATCTGCGAGGCCTGCACCCCGAACTGCGACGGCAAGGAGTGCGGGGACGACGGGTGCGGCGGCTCCTGCGGGGACTGTACGGACCCGAACAAGCCCGTGTGCTCCAAGGAGGGGATTTGCATCGAGAAGTGCACGCTGCCGGAGACCTGGGGCGGCGTGGGCGTCATCACGAAACTCGAGACCCCGGCGGACGCGGCCGAGGTCGGGCAGATTTGCCCCGACTACTCGGGCGACGGCAAGGGCGACAACGGCTTGAGGCAGGTCGCGAGCTACGCCAATCCCGAGATCCAGAAGGCCATTGCCCAGGGCGACATGGGCATCCTGTTTGAGTTCGAGGGCGTCACGGACTTCGTCAACACCCCGGCCTTCGACCTGAACGGCCTGGTCGGCGAGCCCGAGTCCGAGGGGAGCACGAACTTCGTCAACACCCCGGCCTTCGACCTGAACGGCCTGGTCGGCGAGCCCGAGTCCGAGGGGAGCACGAACTTCCTGATCGAGAAAAAGGCCTACGACCCCGATACGTGCGAGCCCCTGATCGCGTTCGAGAACGCGGAACTCGCGAGCGGGACGTTCCACGCGGGTCCCTCGATCTTCATTCTGGACCTCGCGGCCCTAGGCGTGGATGAGGTGCCGCTTGTGCTGAAGGTCGGCGATGCGCAGTTGTCGGGCGATGTCATTGCTGGCGGGCCAGACGGCGTCACCGTTCAGAACGGCATCCTCGCAGGCGTCGTCACGAAACAACTGATCGACGAGGCCCTGGCCATCGCCGAGGAGCAGTGCAACGTGCAGGAAGAACGGCCGGCGTTCTGCTCGTACCTGGGTATGGCGAAGGGGCTCCTGCCCATGCTCTTCGACCTGGACCAGGACGGGGACGGGAAGAAGGACGCGATGAGCGTCTGCTTCAAGTACGAACTTGGCCCTGCGAAGGTGACCGGGTACAAGCCGGAAGAATGACCCTCCTTCGGACGACCTCCTGACCCTTCAGACCGGTCCCGGGACCGACCAGGGTTCCGGGACCGGCGTGACCGAAGCCCGAGCCCACCCCCGGGGCCTCACGCGATCTAAAGGGACGCGGTGTCGGCGCCGAAAGACAAGGTGACTGTTTCGCGACCGGCCGGCAGCGAGGGAAAAGGTCATGTGTGCGCGCGTATTGTCCCTGGCCGAGTGGGCGCCCGTGGCCATGACGTGGGGCGCAGATGCGCGGGGCCCCCAAGGGAACGAGCCGGATGCTGGGGGGCCTGCGGCAAGCGCCGATGGGCCAGGCAAGGACCCGGAAGAGGCCGCGAGACCGGTACGGGTCCTTGTGGTGGACGACGAGGCTTCGGCCCGGGCCGCCATGAAGAGGTTCCTTGAGCGCGGGGCATTCGAGGTCGAGACCGCCGAGGGGTTTGAGGAGGCCAGCGACAAACTCGGCGCAACGCGCTTTGACGTCGTGGTGTGCGACATTGTCATGCCGGGAAGGTCGGGTCTCGACCTACTGGAGCGCTTGCGTCACGAGGCGCCGGAAGTGGAGGTGGTGCTGGTCACCGGTCATGCCAACGTGGAGACGGTCCTCGACGCGATGAGGCGCGGCGCAGGGGATGTCCTGGTCAAGCCGCTCTCCGCCGAGAGGCTGTGCGGTGCGGTCCAGCATGCGGCCCGGCTCAAGACGATCAAGGAGGAAAACCGCCGCTACCGCGAGCACATCGAGGGGCTGCTCATCCAGAGGACCCACGAGGTCCGGGAGAGCGAGTCGCGGCTTGCGAGCATCGTGGGCGAAAGCGTGGACGGGATCGTGGTCACGGACCGGAGCGGACGCATCCTCTTCCTGAACCCGGCGGCCCGGCGGTACCTCGGGAAGCACGTGCACGAGATGCTTGGATTGCCGCTGCCGGACACGATGGATGGCCAGACGACCCGGGAAATCCGTGTGGCGGGCCCCACAGGGGAGACCTGGGTCCTGGAGGTGCGTGCGACGACGATCCCTTGGGCACGGCGGCGAGCGCACCTGATCGTGCTGCGGGACGTGACGGCCCTGACCCGGGCGACCGAGGAGCGGGAGAAGGCTTTGGGCCGGACACTCAAGGCCCTCCGGGAGACCGCCGAGGTCCTGGCCACCGCGGTGGAGATGCGCGACCCGTACACCTCCGGGCACCAGCGGCGCGTGACGATGCTCGCCTGCGCCATCTACGACGAGATGGGGCTGCCTCCGGACGGACGAGAAGGGCTGCGGATCGCGGGGATGGTCCACGACGTTGGAAAACTCCAGGTCCCGACCGAGATCCTGGTGAAGCCCGGCCGTCTGACCGAGCTCGAGTACCGCATCCTTCAGGGACACGCGCGCGCGGGCCACAACCTTCTGAAGGGGGTGGACTTCCCGTGGCCGGTGGCCCGAATGGTCCTCCAGCACCACGAGCGTATGGACGGGTCAGGCTACCCAGACGGCGCCAGCGGGGACGGCATCCTCATGGAGGCCCGCATCCTCGCGGTGGCGGACGTGGTCGAGGCCATGGCCTCGCACCGGCCCTACCGGCCCGCCTTGGGCGTGGACACGGCGCTCGCGGAAATCGAGGCTGGGGCCGGGACCCTGTACGACCCGGACGTGGCGCGCTCGTGTATCGTCCTCTTCCGGCACAGAGGGTTCACCTGGACCTGACCCTTTGCGACTGAAGACCGCCCGCAAAAACTGCGTCAGCCAGGCCGAGATGAATCATGGAGCGCGCGGCGCGGCGAGGCCAACAGACTCCGAGGCGTAAGGGTCCCGGACCGTGGGGGCCTTGCCATCGTAAAAGGAACGAAAGAAGCGCGCGGTTTGGGACTGGACGCGAAGCAAAAGGTCTGGGTCTCGATCGGGGTCGTCATTGATCAGCAAGAACGCGTGCCCCGCGGGCGAGAACTGGGCCAAGACCCCGGTGCGGCCCGTGGGGAGGTTGCCCGCCGCGGGCGCAGGTACATCCGCAAGGCCGACGATGGGACGAAACCCTGGGGCCAGGCGCGAAAGACCCAAGACCCGGGCCAGGCGCGCGGTCACCTCCGCGGGGACCACCTCGTCCTCAATGGCCTGCTGCATCAGGACATGCCGGGACCCGGGCGCGAAAGACCCAAGACCCGGGCCAGGCGCGCGCTCACCTCCGCGGGGACCACCTCGTCCTCAATGGCCTGCTGCATCAGGACATGCCGGGACCCGGGCGCGAAGAAATCAGGGCCAAACACGAGCGGCTCCACGTCGTCCATCGCGGCCTGCATGGGGCCCATGATGTCAAGCACGAACCCGGGCACCTGCGCGAATGATAGGCTCCAGGGGTCCAGGCCCGACGATGAGGCCATGCTCCACGCGAAGAAGAGCGCCTCCTGTCCCCCGCCGACATTGAGGACCACGGGGCCCACCCCCTCCTCGACCCCGGCCACCACCGCACCCAAAAACGCCCCCATGGACTGCCCCACGAGCCCGACCGGCCCGGGCATCAAATCCGACTCTCCGTCACCACCCGGCCAGGGCCAAAGGTCCACATCGAGCGTCTGGGCCATCCGCGCAGCCTGCGCGGCCTCGAGGGCGGACTCCGCGAAGTGGTACCAGAGCCTGACCGGCTCCCCGAGCGTGAGGAACGCAGTGGGGTCCGAGGGGCAGCGACCATCCCCGCGGTCCCCGTGGGCCACCGCGTCCACCGCGAGCAAGGCCAATCCCTGCCGCGAAAAGGCCCCGGCCAGGGCGAGGGCCGTCTCCTTGCAGACCCCGAAGGCGTGCTGGAACACGATGAGCGGGAACGGGGGCCCATGGGCGGAGGCCCCCTCTGCCGGCAGGGTCAGGAGGAAGCGCACGCGCAGGTCCTCCATGGGCAACGACCCACCCGGCTCCACCCAGGTCGCGGGGTCCACGTAGCGCCTCACGGTGAACCACCCCATGGCCGCGACCCCGATGGCCCCGAAGTCATACAGGGGCATCTGCTCCTGTGGGAACTCGCGGGCCAACAGGCTGGCCAGAGTGGGCACGCGCGAAAGGAAAGCCGGGTCCAGGGTCCCGTCTGGCAAGGCCGGGGGCATGGCCCACTCGATGACAGGCTCCGGGTCCGGGGGCGAAGGGTCCGCGAGGAGGCCGCGAAGCCGCGATGCCGTCGAGCGCACGAGCGTGGGCAGGACAAGGGCCAGGTCCCCGACCTGGACGTCGGGGCGGTGCACGTAGCGCATCGCGCGGTCCAGTTCGATGGTGAGGGGGTGACCTTCCGGGAGGTCCAAGCGTCGCATCGCAGGCGCTGGGGCCGCGGTGAGCCCGGAGTCGTCCAGAAGGCACTGCGTCACCAGGAGGGCGTAGGGCTCCCGCTCGGCTAGGGGCAGAAGTGGCTCCACCACCAGGGTCTGGGCGTCGGGGTTGTAGCCGACCCGGATCGGGACGCGGTCGCGACGAAGCCGCAGCGGGTCGAAGTCCGGGGCGTCGGCGTCCGCGGTCCGGACCAAGAGGACCCCAGCCTCAACGGACGCCGGGTCCGGCCGGAACGGGAAAGGTACCACAAAGGGGGCCGTGGCCCCGAACCCATCCAGGTGGTTCAGGAGGTCCCGCAGGGGGTGCTCCGAAAAGGACAGTCGGATTCCGGTCGGGGAGGTCGGGTCGGAGCGTGCGAGCGCGAGATTGGGGAAGGGGCGCGTCTCGGACTCCGGGGCGAACAGGTCAGCGATGGGGATCGGAGCACCTGGAGCCGAGGACCCGACACAGGTCGGCCGCACCGCTTCGGGGAGGTCGGGCTCGAAGGGACGAGGGTCGCTCGACTCGCCTCCAGAATCGTCGGCTGTGGGGTGGCCAGCGCTCGAGCAGCCAAAGGCAAGCGCCGAAAGGAATACGCATCCCGCCTTCATCGGGTTCCCTCCTCGTCCTGGGGCCAGGGACTGGACCGCACAAAGCGGACCGCGCCGATTTGGAACTGTGGCGACGCGACCTCCTCGAGGTCTGTCACCTCCAGGGTCGCAAGCCGCCCGAAGCGCACGTCTCGAACCAGCACAGCGCGTCGCACCTCCCGATGGAACGGGCCGGCTGGGTCGCAGAACCACACGACGTAGCGGACCTCTGGACCGACTTGGACTTGGGCCTCCTTTGGCCAGGCCTCGCCGGTCCAGAACCCCTGCCCGGAGGCACAGCGGACCTCGTGGGCCACGGCCTCGCAGGCCAAGACACCTGCTCGGGCCGCCCCAGTGGATTCGTGGTCGAGCAACCACACGACGCGCATCTCCGGCAGATAGAACATGGCCGTGCGGAAATCGAAGCGGGCGTCCCTGGTGATGACGAGCACGCGCTCAGGCCTCCCCCCGGCCAGGCGACGCAGGGCTTCAATCGTCTCGGCGGTCAGGACTTCGCCGTGCTGGAGTGCGGGCCAGGACCGCCCTCCGACCGTGCGAATCCACCCCTCCGGAGGTGCCAGGAACAGGCCGGCCTGGGCGAGGACGACCGCCCCTGCCACGGCCCGAACCAGGACAAAGGACTCGATGCCACGGGTCACCGCCCGAGCCGACACCAGGGCAAAGGCAGGGACCAGGACCAAGAGGTGTCCGCTCTTGTACACGAACATCAGCCCGAACCAGAGGAAGGCCGGGAGGACCCACGCGACCAATAGCCCCCCTAGGGCGTCGGTGCGCAGGGGGCGCAGCCGGCTCGCCACGAGGAGGACGACAGCCGCGAGCCCCGAGGCGGAAAGGTTCTCGATGGTGAAGCGCCACAAAAGGTCGAGGTTATGCAAAACCGCCGACCGAGGGGCACCCATCAAGGGCGAGGTCTGCGCCCCGAACAGCCGGAAGAACTGGGTGCCAAAGTGGTCCACGAGGGGCCCTGGTCCCCCGGCAAGCCACATCAGCGGCAAGGCCCACGCGAGCGCTCCTGCGAGCGAGGACAGACCGGCCACAAGGACGAGCCGCCTTCTGCCCCGCCAGACCTCGGTCAGTCTCCACAGGGCATTAGGCAGGAAAAAGAGCGGGAGGCTTTGCCGGACCCCACCCGACAGGCCGTAGAGCGCAAAGAAGGCCGCGACGTGCTTCGCCCCCATCCCTTTGCGCACGCCGAGGCCAGCCCCGACCAGGAGCACAGCCGTCAGGGCCTCCGCAGGGTAGGTCTCGCCGGACACTGCGTAGAAGAGGGTGACCGGGTGGATGACGAACATGAGCGCTGCAAGGAGCCCTTCCCACGAGGTCCCAAGGCGCCCGCCAAGCCACCACAGCGCCACGGCCGCCAGGGCGGTGCACAAAACCGATTGGGCCTGCATGGCCTGGTCCGGGGGGAGGCCAAGCGCGTAAAAAAGCCAAGCGATGGCCATCGGGCCGAGGTACCCTGGGGGGTGAGGCTGGTGCAGGGCCATATCGAAGCGCTCGAGGCCCAGGGCCAGCTGGATCGCGTCCCAGGCCGGCAGGTAATTGGGCCGGAAGGCCAGGCAAAGGCCCACGGTGCCCCCAAACAACAAAACCGGAGTCAGGCGCTTCATACACGGCAGGATAGCACGGCCGCTTGGCGGGGCTTGTGGCCCCGTCATTGCAAAGAGAACTCGATGGGAATGCGCACCCACATCGGTCCGCCCGGGGGCGGCGGCAGGCGCGGGGCCGACCAGGCGAAGCGCACTGCGGCCCTGTCTAGGTCCTTGTGCCCCGAGGACTCCTCCACCTCGACCGAGTCCACGAGACCCGAGGCCCCGATGCGGACCCGGATCACGACCTCGCCTTCGGCACGCGCGCGCCGGGCCCCAGGTGGGTAGGTCCGGACAGCCGCGATGGCGCGTCGAACCGCGAGGGCGTATTCGCGCCGCTTCGCAAGGAGCGGGTCCTCGCGAGGCGAAGCCGTCTTTTCAGGGGCGTCCCCGCGGATGCCTTCGCTGGAGGGCGCAGGCAGGCCCTGAACCGGCAGCCCCGATTCTCCCCAAGCCTTGTCGAGTCCTGACGGCGAGAGGAGGGCGTCCTCCCCATGGCTTGCCCCCTCGTCGGCCCTAGGATTCTCGGGTCTAGCAACGGCGCGGACGATGCGCCGAGCCGCCCCAGGGCTTTTCCTGCGCAAAGACCTGGTCTCCTGGGCCTGGCTCGGACCCTCTCGCGCCAAGACCTCGCCCAAGGGCGCTGGCAAACCCTCCGGGGAGTCGCCCAAGGAGGTGGTGGCCCTTGGCCTCGCGTCCAGGACCCGCAGCGGCACCTGGGTGCCGCGCGGAACCGGGGCCTGAGAGCGCCCATCGAGAAGGATCGTCCCTCCGAGCAGGAGCACATGGAGCAGCCCGCTCGCGCCCACTGCGGCCACCCACACCTGCCTGGTGGACTTGCCTCCCACGGTGGCTTATCATACGTCGCATGGCGTGGATCGAATTCACCGACGCCGAAGGCAGGGTCCGCAAGGTCGAGGTTCCGAGGAGCCCGGCCGGCATCGTGCTCGGGCGGAGCGCCTCGTGCCACGTGGTGCTCAAGAGCCCCTCCGTCGGTCGCAACCACGGCAAGGTCCTGTTTCAGGGGGGGGCCTTTGTGTATCGAGACCTCGGCAGCGTCAACGGCTCGTTCATCAATGACCAGCGTGTCCAGGGGGACACCTTGCTCCGGGGCGGGGAGGTTATCCGCCTCGGGGAGGTCGTGGTGCGATTCATCGGCGATGCACCGCGGCCCACGCCCTCCCCCACGCAGTCGCGAGCGGTCAAGGCGGAGCCTGCGGTCCCTCGGGAACCAAGTTCGGTTGCGGCCAGGCGGCCCACCACGCCGTTGGCACCCACCCCCGCTCCCGCAACGGACGCCCTGTCCCTGGTCGAGGTCTCGCGTCTGCGCAAGGAGAACGAGGCCCTTCGCGCGGAACTCATGGCGCTCCAGAGGGAGTTGAAGGGGCGTGAGGTTTTGGACCTCGCAGAGATTCAGCGTCAGGCGTCCGAGGCCCGAGCCGCGCTTGCGGAGCGGGAGGACGAGGTCCGCCACCTCCGCGGGCTCCTGGCCGACACGGAGCGGCGTCTCAAGGATGCCGAGACCCGTGCCGCGACCGCCAACTCGAGTCTCGAGAGCATTCACGCCAAGTACCTGGACATGCGCGAACAGGTTGCCCACCTCCAGGGGCTTTTGGAACAGGCGCGCCAGGAGGCATCGGATCGAGAGGCCGAGGCCGCAGATTTGCGCGAGAAGGTGGCCTCGCTCCAGGCGCAGGTCGAGGTCGCACGCAGCCGCAGCGGCCAGACCAGCGAGGAGGTCCAGAACCTCAAGGTCAAGATGACCGAGAAGGACCGCGAGATCGAGCGGCTCAAACGCGAACTCGACGTCCGTGAATACGACCTCAAGGCGCTCCAGGAGGAGAACGAGCGCCTCCAGGAGTACTGTGCGTCCGACTCCGGGCGACAAGGGGAGCTCGAGCGCAAGGTCCGCAATCTCGAGGCGGTCATCGAGGAGAACCGCAATTTTATCGAGGGGTTGCGCAGGGCGATCGAGGAAAAGGACCGGGAACTTAGGGCCGTTCGGCTCGGGGTGGGGCTAGCGGACCTCGAGCACGAAAAGCAGCGGCTTCTGGACGATTTCCACAAGAAGAGCCGGGAGGTGGAGGACCTCAGGGTCCAGCTGTCGGCCCTTTCCGCAGAGACGAGCGCGGCGCGTGCCGAGGCGCAGGAATATCTGGCTCGGATCCGGCAACTCGAGGAGGCGGCCCGCACTCGCAAGTCCGAGCGCGAGGACATCTCGGACCATCCCGAGTACCGGGCCAAGGTGAGGGAGGTCGAGCGGCTGACCGAGCAGCTCGCAACCGTGATGCGCGAGCTGGAGGTACTCCAGCGCGAGCGCGAGGCATTCTCGCCCGAGGAGAGGGCCCGTCTCCTGGCAGAACTCCAGGCCAGTCAGGAGAGGGTCGCGGTCCTCCAGGGCCGCCTGGAAGAGACCCAGACTCGCCTGGATGCGCTCCAGGCGGCACCGCGTGCGTCGGAAGCGGCTCGGCCCCTGGCGCGAAGGGCCGAACTCGATGCTCGACTGGCCGAGCAGGTCGAGTCGGTCTTGGACGACGTGCGGGTCTTGCAGGCAGAGTCCCGCGACCTCCTCGGGTTTCTGGAACGGCTTGACCGCGCCGGCGGCCCGCTCCCCGAGGAGGCATCGCGGGTGCTCAAAGGGGTGACCCTGCGCGAGGCCGTCGAGTCCTTACGGGATTTGATGCGGGTCCTAGCGAGGGACGCGGAGGCGCTCGTTGCCTTGATCGGGGAGCGAACCGGGTTCAACGATGAGGCCCCTTCCTGAAAGCGAGTGCGCATGAAACCAGCCGGGATTTCCAGTAGCCAAGAAATCGAGGACCTGATCCGGGCCGCCTATCCTTTGCTGTACGTGATCTCGCCCGAGGAGGATCGGGTCGAGAAGGCCGTGAAGGATGTCTGCCAGCGTCGTAAGCGGAAGTTCGTTACCTGGAGCGTCACCCAGGGCTTCGACGAAGAGGGGACGGGGCTCCCCAAGGACGTGCGCGACCCCTTGCGCGCCCTCGAGAACGTGGACAAGTTCGAGGACCACGGGGTCTTCGTGCTCCGGGATTTCCATCCCTACTTGACCGACCCCACGATCGTGCGCCGCCTGCGCGACCTGTGCCGCTCCTTTTCCAGCGCCAAGTACCGCAAGCACATCGTCTTATTGTCGCCGATCTTCAAGGCCCCGCTCGAGCTCGAAAAAGACATGGCGGTCGTGGACTTTGACCTGCCGGGGAGAGCGGAGATCCAAGAGATTCTGCAAGGCATGCTCGATAGCGTGCCCATGAAGGACCGCGCGAACATCCGCCTGATCCGGGACCCGGACCTGCGCGAGCGGGTCGTGGAGGCCGCGCTCGGCCTGACCGCGAACGAGATCCGGTCGGTTTTGGCGAAGTCATTGGTCCGCACGCGCGACCTCGACATCGAGACCATCCTGAACGAGAAGAAGCACATCATCCGCAAGTCCGGCATCCTCGAGTTCTTCGAATCCCGCGACCGATGGGATGACATCGGGGGGCTTCAGGTCCTGAAGGAGTGGCTCAAGAAACGTCAACTCGCCTTCACGCAGCGCGCGCGGGAGTTCGGCCTGCCCATCCCGAAGGGGATCCTTTTGATCGGGGTGCCGGGGTGCGGCAAGTCCTTGACAGCCAAGGCCGTGTCCTCGCTGTGGCAGATGCCCTTGTTGCGCCTAGACGTGGGCAAGGTCTTCTCGTCGCTCGTGGGTTCGTCCGAGGAGAACATCCGGCGGGCCATCCGCACCGCCGAGGCCGTGGCCCCCTCGATCCTGTGGCTCGACGAACTGGAGAAGGGCTTTTCGGGCACGAGGTCTTCGGGCGAGTCGGACGCAGGCACCACGGCGCGCGTGTTCGCGTCGTTTATCACCTGGCTCCAGGAGAAGCAGAGCCAGGTCTTCGTGATCGCCACGGCCAACGACGTGTCCCTGCTCCCTCCGGAGTTGCTGCGCAAGGGGCGGTTCGACGAGATCTTCTTTGTGGACCTGCCCTCGCCTCGGGAGCGCGCGGAGATCGTCCGCATCCAGATCGAGAAACTGAACCGCCGGTCGTCCGTCCACCGCGACCCGGCCCAATTCGATGTCGAGCGGATCGTGGCGGGCACACGGGGGTTCTCGGGGGCCGAGGTCGAACAGGCCATTATTTCGGCCCTGTACGACGCGTTCGATGCCGGCGAGGACCTGACCACCGAGCGGATCCTGAAGAGCGCCTCCGAGATGATCCCGCTGTCCCACACGATGAAGGAGAATATTGATGCCATGCGCGAGTGGGCGTCCTCGCGCGCGCGCCGCGCCTCTGTCCCGGAGGAGGTCGCGGAAGAGGAGCCGGTGGAACGGCTCGAGATCTCGTGACGCCACAGGGAGGAGAACGATGTCCCACTTCACGACGGTCCAGACCAAGATCAACGATATCGTGTGCCTAAAACGGGCCCTGAAGGACTTGGGCTTTCAGTACACCGAGGCGAAGGCGGGCGAGAAGGTCCACGTCCGTGGCTACCAGCGGCAGAAGACCCAGGCCGACATCGCCATTCACGTGAGCAAGTCCTACGACGTTGGGGTGATCATTACGGCGCAGGGGGTTAGGTTCGTGGCGGACTGGTGGGGCGTCGAGACAACGCGCGGCCTGACCGAGCAGGAGTTCGTGCAACTCGTGCTGCGCAAGTACTCGGCCCACAAAGTCAAAGAGGAATTGAAGAAACGCGGCTACACCATCGCGGTGGAGGAGGAGAAGGAGGACCAGACCCTGCACATCAAGGTGCGGCGGTATTGAGGGTTGCCCATGAAGTACGAGATTGACATCGAGATCCGGCCAGACGGCTCCGTCGGGTTCGGGGTGAAGGGCGCCAAGGGGAAGAAGTGCAAGGAAATCACGAAGTTCCTCGAGGAGGCCCTGGGCGACGTGACCCACGTCGAACACACGCCGGAGTACTACGAGGAAGAGGTCCAGGAGACCGAGAAGGTCAAGGTGGAGCGGTGAGCCAGGAGCCGGGCCCCTTTCCGCTGGTCAGCGAGCGGCTCAGTCGCCGCCTACTGGAGCGCTACCAGCGTCCGCTCCCGCCCGAGGGGTTCGAGGGTCCCCGGACCATGGAGGACCTGCCCCTGTACCGGATGGCCAGGCGGGTCTGGAAGGCGACCCGCCGCTTCCGCGCGCGCGAGTTCCCGAGGCGCATGATGGAGCCCCCGCCGGACCTCGGGAGGCGCCTCGAGCACAAGACGCCGCAGTTCTTTCTGCGCAACATCCCACGGGTCGAGCGCTCCGTGGAGGACAAACCGGAGTTCACGGTCGTGCAGGTGCGCGACCGCCAGGCCGAGCGGGTCATCACGGACCTGCGTTCCTTGCGCTACGAGCCCCCCGCATTCCTCACCGAGTGGAATCTGGACAAGGTCATGGAGTTGCGCGCGCTCTTGCGCCGGCTCTTCTTCGAGGAGGACTGGACCCGCCGCTTCGGACGCGAACTGAAGGAGCGGGTGCGGGGACCGCTGTTTCGGTACGACCCGGACGCCCCGCAGGAGTGATACCCTCCCCCCATGCGGTTTTGCGACGTTATCGGTCACGACCACGTCAAGGAGGTTTTGCGACGGGCGGCAGACAGGGACCGGGTGCCCCATGCCTACCTCTTCCACGGCCCCGACGGCGTGGGCAAGCGGAGCATGGCCCTCGCCCTCTTGTCCTACCTAGACTGCCCGAACCGGCGCGACGGCGATTCGTGCGGCGAGTGCCGGACATGTCGCGCGATCTCGGAGGGGACCTTCGTGGACCTCCACGTGGCCAGCATCGAGCGAGGCCAGATCAAGATTGACGAGATGCGCTCCCTGATGGGGAGGCTCTACTTCGAGCCCATGGCAGGTCCTTTCAAGTGCCTTCTGGTGGACGAGGCGCACCTGTTGAACCTCCCCGCCGCGAACGCCATGCTCAAGACCCTCGAGGAGCCCCCGTCCCGCTCGCTCTTCGTGCTGGTCACGCCGACCCCGGACCTCCTGCCCCAAACCGTGGTGTCGCGCTGTTTCCAGGTCCCATTCGGCCCGGTTTCGACCGGGGAGGTGGTCCGGTTCCTCCGAGGACGCCGGTCCGAGTGCTCCGAGGACGAGGCCCGAGACGCCGCGGTCTTGTCGCGCGGCTCCCCTGGCCGAGCGCTGGCGCTTTTGGACCACCCGGTGCTCCGCGAGCGTCGCGCCTTCCTGACCGCCTTTTTGTCGCTGGCTCGTCAGCCCCCAGCGGAACGGCTCGCCTTTTCGGAGGCCACGGCGCGGTCCAAGGAGGACCTTGCCGCGTATGCCACGCTGCTCTGCTCCCTCCTGTCGGACCTGCTCCTCGTGGCTGCGGACCAGCCAGCCGACTCCCTCGCGAACGCGGACCTCCTCCCCGAGATGCGCGCCTTTCTCGAGCGAGTCGGCACAGACGGCGTGCTCGCGCTCATCGAGGCCTGGCGCCGGTGGGACGAGGACCGGGTGTATCAACCGTACGCGCGCGCGGCCCTCGACCGCCTCGTTCTGTCATTTTGACGCGGGCAGAGGGGGTCGTCCGCTCGCACCGCACCGGACGCCTGCGCAGCCGCTTGGCCTTGTGTCACCAGCGCGACCCGGGCCACCCTCTTTCGTCGCCTGAAATCCGGTATGATTGGATGCCTCCAAGGGCGCAGGGTGCCGGGAGAGGGGAATGGATACGGGGCATCAGGCGGGATTCAAGTCGGACCTGGTGCAGCAAGTCCGGCGCTTCACGTTCGTCCTGTCGCGGCGGAAGTGGTGGGCCCTGTTGACCTTCATCGCCGTGCTCGGCGTGGTGACGCTCTACACCAAGCAGCGCCGACCCGTGTATCGCGCCACAGCCGCGGTCATCATTGACTCCTCGCCGCCCAGGGTCCTGGCCGGGGTCAAGGAGGTCGTGGAACTCGGCTCCACGAACTACTGGCTCGCCCGCGAGTACTTCCAGACCCAGCAGAAGGTGATCGCGGGCCTGGAAGTCGCCTCCCGTGTGGTCGAGAAGATGCGGCTCGACGAGGACCCGGCCTTCCTGGGTCTTGCGCCCGGCCAGACCATTGATGAGGAGGAGCGCCGCCGCCGCATCGCGAACAAGGTCCCGGCGCGCCTCCTCCAGGAACGCATCACGGTGGAACCTGTGCGCGACAGCACCATGGTCACCGTGAGCGTGGACGACCATGACCCGCAACGAGCCGCCCAGCTCGCGAACGAGGTCGTCTTCGCCTACCGGGACCAGAACATGGACTACCGCCGCGCCGTCCTGGACGAGGCGAACTCGGAACTCGCCAAGATGGTCGAGCGCTACCGCCGCGAGAAGGAGGACGCGGACCAGAAACTGCTCGAGTTCGAGCGCGCCCACAACGTGGGCTCATTCCAGACGAGCAAGGAGGCCCTCCAGACGTGGGTCAAGACCCTGCACGACCGCCGCGGCGAGTTGCTGTTGAAGAAGTCCGACCTCGAGGCCAGACGCGCACGGGTGCGCCGGTTGATGGCCGGTGGGGACTGGTTCTCGGTGCCGATGGAGTCGGTGCTGACCTCCTCGCTGCTCATCGGGCTCAAGTCACGCCTCGTCGAGCTGCGCGACCAGCGCACGGCCCTCGCGGTCACCTATGGGGACAAGCACCCGAAGATGCTCGCCCTGGACCAGCAGATCCGCGAGATGGAGGACACGCTCAAGTCCGAGATCCGCGCGCATTTGGCCCAGGTCGAGGGCGACTACCAGGAGGTGGTGTCCTCCCTTGCCGAGGTCGAGGCGCTCCTGCGGAAGGCCGAGTCTGACCTCTCAGAGATGGGGGCGCTCGAACTCGAATACAACGCGCTGCTCGAGCGCAAGAACGCCTCGACCGAGGTGTACGAGCAGGTGCGTGACCGGTTCATGGAGACCACGCTAAGCGCCCAGGTCGAGACGAACAACGTCCGCATCCAGGAACTGGCCCGGGTCCCGGAGCACCCGATTCGCCCGGACCTGCGCCTGGCCGTGGCGGTGGGGGGGCTTTTGGGGCTCTTGTTGGCGGTCGGACTCGCCTTTCTGATGGAGATGCTCGACAACACCGTGAAGGGCCGCGAGGATGTGGAGCGGCTCGTCGGGGCCCCGTGCCTCGGGGTCATTCCCTCGATCCCGGTCCCTCGCAAGGCCGGGAAGGGCTCTCGTGAGGATGACCCCAGCGTGATCGCCCGCGACTTTTACCCCTTGGACAAGCCGAAGTCGCAGGTGTCCGAGGCGCTGAACGCGATCCGAACCAATCTCCTGTTCGTCTTGCCGGAACGGAGGATCCGCACCATCGTGGTCTCCTCGGCAAACCCCTGGGAGGGCAAGTCCACCGTGGTGGTCCTGCTCGGGATCACCCTGGCCCGGTTCGGGTCGCGAACGCTCCTGGTGGACGCGGATTTGAGGCGACCGCGCCTGCACCGGACCTTCGAGATCGAGCCCGAAACCGGCCTGTCCTCGCTGCTCGTCGGAGACGTCCCCCTGGAGTCCGCGATCCGGTCCACGTCCGTGCCGAATCTGGACCTCCTCCCGTGCGGGCCGGTCCCTCCGAACCCTTCCGACCTCCTCTCGAGCCCGCGGTTCGCAGCGGTCCTCGAGGAGCTCCGGTCGCGCTATGACACAGTGGTCTTCGATTCGCCCCCGGTCATCCCTGTGGCGGACCCGCGCGTCATCACGGGGCTCGTGGACGGGCTGGTCCTCGTGGTCAAGGTCGGCCGGACCACGAACGAGTCCCTTCTCCAGACGCGGCGCGAACTGGCCGCGGTCTCGGCCCGCATCTTGGGCGTCGTCCTCAACGACCTGGACGTGAGGCGCCACGGATACGGATACGGGTACGGGTATGGCTACGGGTATGGGTACAGTGGCTACTACGGCGAGCGGCACGGGTACTACACACGCGAGGAGGACGAGGCGCCCGAGGCCTCGGGCAAGTCGTGAGCGTCACATCTGGAACAGCCGCTTGCACGCCTGCTTCACGCCCGCCTCGCAGGCGGCCTTCAGTTCCCTGCGCGCCCCTTCCGTGTCCCCCATGTCGCGCAAGGTGATCCCCAGCCCGAATCGGGCATCGTGGAAATCGGGCCGTATCGTCAGGGCCTTGCGGTAGTACGCAGTCGCCTCCTCGAAGCGCTTGAGGCGCCACAGGACGTTTGCGGCGCGGAAGGCCGCGTCCGCGTCCTTCGGGTCCGCCTTGAGGACCTCGGCATAGACCTGGGCGGACCTCTCGAGGTCGCCGCGGTCCGCGTACAGGTAGGCGAGCCCGACCAGGGCCTCCTTGTATCCCCTGCGCAACTTGAGGGCTTGCCGGTACTGGCGTTCCGCCTCATCGAGGAAACGCACGCGGCGCAGCACGTCCGCAAGGCCCCGGCGGGCCTCCGGGGAGCGCGGGTTGAGGGCCACGGCCTGCTCGTAGGCCGCGTGGGCCTCGGGATAGCGCTTCAGCATCTCGTAGGCATAGGCCAGTTTCAACTGGAACAGAAAGACCTTCGGCTCGAGGCCCACGGCGCCCTGGAACTTCGGCAGGGCCTCCTCGACCTTGCCCTGGTTCCCCAAGACCACCCCCTCCTTGTATAGGGCCGTTGCGATCTTGGATTGCGCGTGAGACAGGCATGGGGTCAGTACCGTCACGAGCAAGAGCGCGCTTCGCCTCATCGGGCCTTGCCCTCCTTCTCGGGGTGTTGCGTCTCAAATGCAGGCCGGAGCCTGCGCCATGTCTCGACGAGAGATTCCGGGATCACGCGCGTGTCCGAGAGGACCGAGATCAGGTTGTTGTCACCGGTCCACCGAGGGATGACATGGGCGTGGATGTGCTCGTGGATCCCCGCACCTGCCGCGACCCCGACATTCATCCCGATGTTGAAGCCGTGGGGCCGGTACTCGACCCGCAAGGCCTCGATCACCGGGCGAATCAGGTCGTTCATCGCCCTCCACTCCTCCAAAGTGAGGTCCAGCGGGTCCTCGACATGACGATACGGGATGACCATGACGTGACCCGAGACGTACGGATAACGGTTTAGGACCACGTAGGCGTGCTCGTTGAGGGAAAGGATCAGGCTCTCCTCGCCCACGCCCATCCCTGGCAGGTCGCAGAAGACGCACCCCGGTTTCTTCCTCGAGGTGATGTATTCCATCCGCCACGGCGCGAAGATCGGCTTCATCGCTTGCATCCCGGCGACTGGACCCCGGGTGCCTTTGTTCATCGCTCCACGGTGAACGGGCCCTCGCGACCGGTCGGCGCCTCCTCGTCCACCTCCACGGCGTCCACGCGCGCCGCGGGCGGTCCCCGCCTCATCCACTCGATGACCTCCAGGACCGCACGCTCTTCGCCCTCGATCACCGCCTCGACCGAGCCATCCGGCAGGTTGCGCACGAATCCAGCGACCCCCGCGGCCAGCGCCACGTCCCGCGTGAACGCCCGAAAGAAGACCCCCTGCACCCGTCCGAAGACCCGCACACGACGCGCGACCCGGCTCATCCCCTTGCTCCGTTCCTCGTAGAAATCAGGCTGTCTCGGCGCTCGCGGAATACAGGACCAGGGGCTCCTCCCCGCGGAGGACCGAGTCCTCGTTGACCACGACCTCCTTGACCCCCTGGCGCCCGGGCAGCTCGTACATCAGGTCGAGCATCACGCGCTCGAGGATGCTGCGCAACCCACGCGCCCCCGTCCCGCGCTCCATGGCCAGTTTCGCGATGGCCCGCAGGGCCTCGTCGGTGAACCTCAACGAAATCCCCTCCATCTCGAACAGGGCCTGGTACTGCTTCACGAGGGCGTTCTTGGGCTCGACGAGGATGCGGACAAGGGCCTCCTCGGAGAGCTCGTGCAGGGCGGCCATGATCGCGAATCTCCCCACGAACTCCGGGATCATCCCGTATTTGAGCAGGTCCTCCGGCTGGACCTCGGCCAGGACCTCCCCGACGCTGCGCTTTCCCCGCCGAACCGTGGCGGCCCCGAACCCGATGGAGCCCCCTCGAAGCCGGTTTTCGATGATCTTCTCGAGCCCGACAAAGGCCCCCCCGCAGATAAAAAGGATGTCCGTGGTGTTGACCTGCACGAACTCCTGCTGCGGGTGCTTGCGGCCACCCTTGGGGGGGACATTCGCGACCGTGCCCTCGAGGATCTTCAGGAGGGCCTGCTGGACGCCCTCACCGGAGACGTCCCGAGTGATGGAGGGGCTCTCGGACTTGCGGGCGATCTTGTCAATCTCGTCCAGATACACAATCCCGCGGCTTGCGGCCTCGACGTCCCAGTCCGCGTTCTGCAGGAGCGCCAAGATGACGTTCTCGACATCCTCCCCCACGTACCCGGCCTCGGTCAGGCAGGTCGCGTCGGCCATCGCGAACGGCACCTTCAGGATCCGCGCCAGGGTCTGGGCCAACAGTGTCTTACCACAACCCGTCGGGCCCAAGAGGAGGATGTTGCTCTTCTGGATTTCTACATCGTTGGGCCTCCGCCTTCCGCGGGCCTCGATGCGCTTGTAATGGTTGTACACCGCGACCGCGAGCACCTTCTTCGCGTGCTCCTGGCCGATGACGTAGTCGTCGAGGACGCGGACGATCTCCCTGGGCTTGGGCAGGGAGCGACTCACCCCGGTAGGACGACCGCGTTCGGCCTCCTCCGCGATGATGTCCTTGCACAGATCCACGCACTCGTCGCAGATGTAAACGTTCGGGCCGGCGATGATCCTCCTCGCCTGGTTCTGCGTCTTGCCGCAAAAGGAGCAGCGGATCAGGTCGCGGTGATTTCGTCTCGAGTCCACGGGTGAACCTCCCTTGCACGCTTCCTAGCGGCGACTGAGTCCGCTCTCGCGCCTCCATTGTAGCGCGCCCGATCTCGGCAGACAACCCCGCGTCGAGGGAGGGCGCTCTTGCGATTTTGGGTTGGGTGATTAGGGATTCGGGAATCCCGGGGCCAAAGGGTGCTTTCCGGGTTTGGGCAACGAATGGAGGATCAAGATGCGAGACCTCGTCGTCATCGGGTCGGGCCCCGCAGGCTTGACCGCGGCCATTTACGCAGCCCGCGCGAACCTGTCGCCTCTGGTACTCGAAGGGGTCCAGCCTGGAGGGCAACTCACCACCACCACAGAGGTCGAGAACTTTCCCGGCTTCCCGGAAGGGATTCAGGGACCGGACCTGATGGAGCGGATGCGGGAGCAGGCGCGCCGCTTCGGGGCAGAGACCCATTTCAAGACCGTCACTCGCGTGGACTTCTCGTCCAGACCCTTCCGTATCGAGGTGGACGGCTCAGAGGTCATTGAAGCGCGCGCCGTGATCATCGCGACTGGCGCCTCGGCGAGGTATCTGGGGCTCGACAGCGAGCAGCGCCTTATCGGACACGGGGTCTCCGCCTGCGCTACCTGCGACGGCTTTTTCTTCCGTGGCAAAGAGGTGGCCGTGGTCGGGGGAGGGGACAGCGCCCTGGAAGAGGCGATGTTCTTGACGCGCTTCGCATCGCGTGTCCACGTGGTGCACCGGCGCGATGTTCTGCGGGCCTCGAGGATCATGCAGGAGCGGGCCAAGGCGAATCCAAAGATCTCGTTTGTGTGGAACTCCGTCGTGGAAGAGGTGCTGACGGAGACCGGCAAGGAGGTCACGGGTCTGCGACTGCGCAACGTGCACACAGGCGAGACGAGCGTCCTGCCGGTGCAGGGGATGTTCCTCGCCATCGGGCACACGCCCAATACGGAAGTCTTCCGGGGCCAGATCGAACTGGACGACCAGGGCTACGTGGTCCTGCACCGCCACACCGAGACGAGCGTGCCTGGGGTGTTCGCGGCAGGGGACGTGGCGGACCGGCGATATCGGCAGGCCATCACCGCGGCGGGGATGGGGTGCCAGGCTGCCCTCGATGCCCAGCGGTTCCTGGAGGAAGAGGGTGGCTAGGGTCGGCGCGAAAGCCCAGAGGCCTGGTCCCACCCGTGCAGCCCGCTCGCGCGAGGTCTGGGACTGGCTGATGGCCGTTCTGGCAGAGGACGTGACCCTCCACGACCCCCCGGCGGTCACCCGCGAGGCCCAAGCCCATCACGACCCCTTCCGGGTCCTTGTCGCAACCTTGATCAGTTTGCGCACAAAGGACGAGGTAACCGCCGAGGCCGCGCGTCGCCTGTTTGCGCTCGCGGACACCCCGGAGGGCATGGCGGCCCTTGACGAACAGGTCATCGCAAACGCAATCCGGCCGGCGAACTTCTATCCGACCAAGGCCAGGCGGATCCGCGAGGTCGCGGCCCGGATCGTGAGCGACCATGGCGGCCAGGTCCCCAGGGACCTCGAGGTGCTCCTTGGTTTTCCGGGCGTCGGCCGCAAGACGGCGAACCTCGTCCTGACCGAGGGGTACGACCTGCCAGGGGTATGCGTGGACACGCACGTCCATCGCATCCTGAACCGGCTCGGGCTTGTTCGGACGCGCACGCCGGTCGAGACCGAGTTCGCCCTGCGCGAGGTCCTGCCCCGCGAGTACTGGAAGCCCATCAACACATACCTGGTCTCGTTCGGCCAGCGCGTGTGCCGCCCGCAATCGCCTCATTGCTCGCGCTGCCCCATCGAGGCCAAGTGCCGGCGCGTCGGGGTCGAGCGCCATCGCTGAAGGAGGGCCACGTGGACTTGTCTCTTGGGGCCGTCTTCCTGGCTGGGTTTCTGACGTTTCTGTCACCGTGCGTCTTGCCCTTGGTTCCGGTCTACCTGTCCATTCTTGGAGGGGGGCCGGAGGCCGCGGGCGGGAGATGGCGACCGCTCCTCGCGACTTCGGCCTTCGCGCTGGGCTTTGGGCTCGTCTTCTCGCTGCTCGGGCTGTCCGCAACGATGGTGGGCCGGGCCCTCTTGCGCCACAAGGACCTGTTCCAGCAGGTCGCGGGGCTCGTGGTGCTCCTGTTGGGCCTGCGGTTCATGGGCTACTTGAGGCTTCCGTTCTTGCCAGAGGGGACTGGGGCCGGGAGATTGCGCTGGAAGACCCGCTTTCACCTGGCGAACGCATTCCTGCTCGGGCTCTTGTTCGCCTTCGCGTGGACGCCTTGCGTGGGTTCGATCCTCGGGGCGGTCCTCACCTATGCCTCGCTCGCGACCACGGACCCCGTCGAGGGGATGGGCTGGCTGTTCGTCTATTCGCTCGGGTTCGCCACCCCTCTTTTGGTCGCGGCCGCCTTCGCGGGTCCGGTCCTTCAGGCCCTGCGCCAAGCCCGCCGCTTTTTGCCCTTGTTTGAAAAGGTGACCGGCACGCTCCTCGTCATCGCAGGGTTCTTGCTCATCACGGACCAGTGGGGGCTTGTGGACTCCGCTTTCACGCGGGAACCCGAGCCGCCATCCGCAGCGGTGACACTTCACCCCGACAGACCGGTCTCCTCGCGGCAGGTTTCAGAGGGTACCTGCTCCGATGACGCGGCTACCTGCACCGCCCAGCCCGCCTCCGAGCGCCCTGTTGTCCTCAAGTTCTATGCGCCGAACTGTCCAATATGTCTTCAGATGATTCCAATCGTGAATACATTACGCAACGAGTGCGCGGCGAAGGACCTCGATTTCCGGGACGTGGACGTGACGACCCCGGAGGGCAAGGTGCTGGCACGGGAATACGGGGTCTCCGGGGTTCCGGTCTTTCTGTTCCTCGATGCCACTGGACGCGAGGTGTCGCGGCTCGTGGGGTACCAGTCCTTGCAGGCCTTGGAGCAGGCGGCGTCGGTCCTCATCGGCGAGGCGTGCCCGGGTTTCCGGCCCTTGCCCGATCTCTCCGAGGCGGCCGTCACCGCCCGGCCCGCGCATCGTCCGGGAACTCCCGGGCCAGGAAGTCTTGGGCCGTGACCATCTCGACGTCCTCGAATCGCCCCACCTCCAGCAGGTGGTGGTCCTGCGAGACGATGTAGCGCGCTCCCCCGGTGACGGCGCACTCGATCAGCCGGTCGTCCGCAGGGCACTGTGGAACTACCCGCACGGCGCGCGTGGGTCGGACCTCTAGCACGTGCTTTGAGGCCAAGAGTCGTTCCAGTATGGCCTCTCGCCGCGCCACCTCCCGCCTCGACCCGAATCGCATCCTGCTGAAAATCTTGCGATATTCCTCGAGCAGCTTCGGGCTCACGACCGGCTCGATGCGCCCGTCGAGCCACAGTTCCAGCAGCCGGCCAGACGCCTTCTTGGGCGCGATGAGCCCGCCCATCAGCACATTCGTGTCCACGACGATGCGGGGCCTGTGGGTGAAGCACTCGCGTTCGTGTCGCGGCCACAATCGCAGGAGAATGTTGCGAAAGGCGCTTGCGATTTTTTGGTCGAACAAGGAAAGTCCTCGGACGCGCCTCGTCGGTCACCAGAGGTCCGAGAATCTCGGACACGCACTTGGAGGCACGGTGTAGGAAAGCCCCTCGGCGGTTCGTCCAGTGGCCGCCAAAGATAGCGCGCCAGTTCGGCGCGCGGCCTCAAACGATTCCCGGGCTCTTCCCTTCGCGTCGAGCGGAGACCGGCGGGTGTCGAAGGACATCACGACGTCGGGCGGGGAGATCAGGGGCAACAAGGCGCTCCACCCCGTCATGGAAGACAGGAGGTCCGCGAGCCTCTTGGCCCGGGCCCGATCCTCGCTCCGCGCGGGGTCGAAACGGGCTGCCTTCTCCTTGCGACCGAAACCAGCCTGAGCGACGAGTGTCTGCACCTTGGAAAGGACCTTCAACGTCCCATACACGGTCTGTCCACTGACCATCTTGCACAGCGGCGCCAGGGGACTCGACGGGTCTTCCGCGCCCATGGCACGCAGCCAGTCGAGAGCGTTATCCTTGTAAACGACGGCGTTCTCGAGCCCGGAATCCGGGTAGTACAGCGCGCCTAGGTGACGTGGGTCGGGCTTGATGAGACCACGAAACGCCAGGGCGCAATACAGGATGGGAAGGGTTCCGAAGGGGTACTTCCGCGGGAAGTTTTCGACGAAATGGATTCCCCGCCAAAGGTTGGGATTCATGATTCTGGGGCACGACTGCTCCAGCCTCGCCGCGTCGTTCGCATCGAAGGTCAAGAGATGATTGCCGACAGACCTGACGTCCGGTCGCAAAATCTCCACATCAAGAAAGACCGTTTCCTGCCACACGATCCGTTTCGGATTCGCCCAGAGCGCGATCTTCGTGCCGTCGTAAAACCCGACGCACTCCCACCCGAGGACGGAGCCTGCCAGCAAGGCGCACAACAGACCATCAATGTCCGGGCTCGAAACGCACGGACGACCAGGGTCCGTCACCCAGGAGTGGCGCGTCAGGTACTGCGCGAACGGCTGAGTCATCTGCTCCTTTCCCCGAACAGGGCCATCTGACCCGATTCCTTCTTCCGCGGGCGCACCCGACATTGCCCCTTCCGCACATCCAGGCGCGGGGTCCCGAGAGGGATCTTGTCGAACCTGGCCACGATCTGCTTGGGTCTTACGTGCAAAGGCTCGTTCAGCCTTCGTCGGGCATACTCGACGTATTTCGCCACCGTTTCGTAGCCAACTGCCTTCCGGCCGAGGGCCAGCGCCACCTTGAGGGTCTGCCCGGTTCCAGCAAAGGGGTCCAGCACGACGTCGCCCGGGTATGAATAAAGGCGAATGAGCCGGTAGGGAATCTCTTCGGGGAACGGGCAGGGATGATCGAGGTGCCCAGGAGGAACCGGGGGGATGTTCCAGAGGTTGTGAGCAATGTCCAGCGTGAAGAGTCGGTCAATCTCAACCGCGGCCGCTTGCTTTTGTTCTTTGGTTCGACCCGCGTAAATCGGCGGGCCTGGTTTCCGAAATACCAAAATATATTCAGTCATCTGGTTTGGATAGTAATAACCTGGATAGGGCTTCTGTATGAAGGTGCCGGCGCGCTTCACTCCCCCTGTCACCTTGTGCCAAACGAAATCCTGATGGAACAACCAGCCCCCACGGACCATTCGCGACGTGAGGTCGAAGGGGACCGGATAATGACGACCCTCCCACAGGACCGTGCCGATGACAATCGCACAGTGGCCCCCTGGCCTTGTCTTTTCCAATAGACTTTCAAAGATCTTACCTAGCCACTCGATATATTCATGGTACTCACGTCCGGCCCCTTCGTACCGCCGAGTCCGGTACCATTGACCGGAATCCTCGGCGTGGCGGTCGTAGTCCACCGAGTTCCAGTACGGTGGTGATGTCACGGTCAACGCGACCTCTTCATTCCGCAGGTCCGAGAGGTCCTCGCAGGACTTGTTGTGAAGGATCGCCGTTTCCGACATGGAACCCTTCCCTCGTGTCAGCGGATTCTGGGACGCCAACCGCTCCGTTGGCGGCCAAAGCCAATATCCTCTTGCACTTCTCGGATGTCAAGTTGTTCGAGTAGCGCAAAATCCACCGTCTGGGTTGGAGGGAGTGGGTCACTTCGGGCGAGAAGGGTCAGCACCATTCTGGGCTCCAGCACTCTCAACGATTTCCATCTCCCTCTAAAACCGACCGACTTTCAGGAAAGGAGCCAAACTCGGAGCGCGCGCAGGCCCATCGCCGAGACGTTCACGACACAAGTCTGGTGACGACCGTGGCCAAGAGGGTTTCAGGCGGAGCATGCCCCCGCTTGGCCAGGACCTCGAGGCGGGGGACTTCGCGCAGGAAGTCGCAAAGTTCCTCTTCGGTGTAACGGGCCTGGGCGTCGCGCAGGCGCTCCCACTGGAACGACCACTTGATGTCGAGGGCCTTCTCGGCCTCGTCGTCCGGCACGCCCTTGGCCACCAGGCCCTTGGCCTCGAGGATGCGGCGGGCCACCCGGACCACCGCATGCAGGATCGGAAGTGGGTTGGGGTCGTCCTGGAGGCGGCGCAACACGACCTTCAACGTCCGCCTGAGGTCCCGTGCCCCAATGGCGTCGTCCAGTGCCCAGGGGACATCCTTGCGCGTGCGGCGGACCAGGCCGACGAGGTCGTCCTCGTGGACCTCGCCCGAGCCGCCCTTGTAGCAGGCGAGGACCTCGAGGGCCGCTGCGATGGCCCCGCGGTCAGTACCCGCCAGGTCCACGAGGGCGGAGGCGGCCCGGGGGGTCAACCGTAGCCCCCTCTCCCGCGCCTCGGTCTGCGCGACCTGCAAGGCCTCCCTCTCCTTCATGTCCTTCAGGGCGACGACCTGGCCCGAGGCCTCGCGCACCAGGCGCGCGAGCCCTGACTTATCCGCCTTGCGGTCCGCGAAGACCGCAAGCCGCACATGCGGCGCGGGAGAGGCGAGATAGGCCTTGAGGGCGTCTGGGGCAATGGCGATGTCCCGATGCTCCACGACCACCACGAAGGCGTCCCCAAACAGCGGGGACTGCCCCGCGAGCCTCGCGAGGTCCTCGTACGCGTTGGCGCGCGCAGGGGACTCGAACTCCAGGCGAGACACGGTCACCTGGGCCGCACCCCGGGACTTCAGGTCCTCGACAAGGACCCCGATGACGCCCTCGCGCACCCCCGCGTCGTCCGTGGCCACGAGGACCGCGGGAATCGGTGCGGATACCACTTGAGCGCGCAGGGCCTCCACCTCGGGGATCTTCATGAGCGCCGCATCCCTGCTAAAGCCCCTCGGTAGGTTGGGGCCTTGTCCATACGATACCCGGAACGGTTGTCGTCGGGAACCATGACATGCTTGTCACGTTTCCGACCCCTGGTCGCGACCCACGTGACTGTAACTAACGGTTCTTATTGGACCTCGCACATGGCACAAGCCTTGCGGGGCCCCCTGTGAGCACCCGAGGGTGGTCTCGGGGACGAGGATGTCGGCGCGCCTCTGGCCTACTTGCGGGGGGCGTGGTACCGTGGGGTTGGTCTCGGCAAGGAGGTGAGCCATGGTCGGGAGGACACGGTTGCGAGTGGCGCTCGGGTGCCTCGCGGTCGCGGTACTCGTGGCGTGCGGGGCGGAGAAGGCGGTGGGACCCCAGCCGCCCGACGGGCCGGAGGTCAAGGTCGCGGGTCCCTTGTCGCTCGACGAGGGGGACATCAGCGCGACCCTGACCGGTGGGGACCTGATCGTGGCCTTCGTGGTCCATAACGAGGGGTCGGCCGCGATCAAGGGCGTGGTCTCGGTCGTGGTCGAGTCCCTGGACGGGAAGGGTCAGTACGCCATGATCGCACCGTTCGAGGCTGCGCCCGGCGCGGACACGGTCACAGTCACGCTGAACGGCGCGCCAGAGCGGGCGGACGACGCGGCGGTCCAGGCCGTCCACGTGATCCGCTACCGGCTCGACACGTCCCTGGGCGCCATCGTGGGGCGGCGCTCGCTGTTCGTAGCCATGCCCCGGGCCGAGGTCGTGCTGATGGGGCCGAAGACGTTCTACGAGGGCGAGGCCACGCGCCTGAAGGTCTTCGCCCGGGACGCGGTCACGGGCAAGCCGTTCGCGAACCAGGAGGTGACCGTGCGCGCCACGGTCGGGGAGGCGGCGCGGGAGGTCACGGTCCGGACCGACGAGTTCGGGGTTGCGGTGGCGGAACTCAGGCTCGACGTGTCGGGGTCGGTCCTCCTGGAGGCAACGACGACCCCAGCGGGCGGGAACCCCGTGGCCTGCACGCAGTCCGCGGAGGTCGTGCGGATGCTGCGCGTCCTAGTGACGACGGATAAGCCTATCTACCAGCCGGGCCAGGACATGCACATCCGCGTGCTGGCCCTCCGCAAGCCCCACCTTCACCCCGAGGCGGACAAGGACTACGTGATCGAGGTCTTCGACGGCAAGGGGAACAAGGTCTTCAAGCAGAAGGGGAAGACCAACGCTTACGGCATCGCGTTCGCCCGCTTCCGCCTGGCCACCGAGGTCAACATGGGGACCTACAAGGTCAAGGCCACGGTGGGCGAGACCGCGACCGAGAAGGCCGTGACCGTGGACCGCTACACCTTGCCGAAGTTCAAGGTGGACGTGGCCATGGAGCGGGCCTACTACCTGGTGGGCGAGAAGGTGACGGGGACCGTGACGGCCCGCTACTTCTTCGGCAAGCCCGTAGCCGGTGGGCACGTCAAGCTGACGTTCTACACCTTCGACGTGGAGTTCACGCCCTTCGCGACCGTGACAGGCCAGACGGACGGCGAGGGTATTTTCCAGTTTGAAGTTCAGTTGCCAGACTACATGGTGGGCCAGTCGCTCGAGCAGGACAAGGCCATCGTGCGCGTCGTGGCCGAGGTCACGGACACCGCGGGCCAGGTCGTGGAGAAGGAGGCCGGGCTGACCGTGGCGCAGGACGCCATTTCCGTCGTCCTGATCCCCGAGAGTGGCACCATCGTGCCAGGGGTCTTGAACCGCTTCTACGTCTTCGTCGAGGACCCGTCGGGGAAGCCGCTCGCGGCCCACGTCGAGGTGGACGCGATGGGTTCGGCGTTCGCGCTCGACACGGACGAGGCGGGCCTCGGGGTCTTCGAGTACGCGCCGCTTGCCCCCGGCGTCACCATCCATGTGTCGGCCCGCGACGGCCAGGGGCACGAGGCGACAAGGTCGTTCTCGTTTGTGGCCGGGACCTCGGGCGAGGCGGTCCTGGTCCGCGCGGACAAGGCCCTGTACCAGGTGGGCGACACGGCGGCGGTCACGGTCTTCGCCCCGGACGCGAAGGACCGCATCTACCTAGATGTGATCCGACACGGCCAGATCGCGCGGGAGGAAGCGGCGGACCTCGTGGACGGGCGCGCCCTGATCGAGGTGGACCTGGACCAGGAGATGGCGGGCGACGTCGTCTTCTCGGCGTACTACCTGGGCCGCACCGGGCAGATCGTGCGCGACGAGAAACTGGTGTTCGTGCAAGGGGCGGACGCCCTGATCGTGCGCGTCACGCCGGACAAGGCGCCCTACCTGCCCGGCGAGGAGGCGCGGGTCGCGTTCCAGGTGAGCGGCCAGGACGGGACTCCCGCGGTCGCGGCGCTCGGCGTCCAGGTCGTGGACGAGGCGGTCTATGCCCTGTCGGACGCGAAGCCCGGGCTCCTGAGGACCTACTTCGAACTGGAGGAGGCCATCCAGCAGCCCAAGTTCGAGATCCACGACGCGGGCTTCGACCTCGCGTCCATCGTGACCGCGACCCCCGAGGACGAGGGCCAGAAGAAGGAACTGGAGCGCCAGGCCGAGGTCGCGTTCGCCGCGCTCGGCAACCCCGGGGTGGTGCAGGCGGTGTCCTCGTGGACCGAGGCCCTGCGCGATGCGAACAAGGCGCTCGAGCCGTTTTACGCGCAGGAGAAGGAGCGGGTGCTCGAGCACCTGCGCGAGAAGATGCAGAAGGGCGAGATGACCGAGTCCGACATCCCGGCGTATCTCGAGGCCCAGCCCCGGTTCTGGGACTTCTTCGGGAACGCCTACGTCTTCGGGCACACGGACAACTGGACCGTGACCATGCAGGGCCTCGGGATGGACGAGGTCGCGGGGACCGCGGACGACTTCAAGGCCTCGTTCAGCACGTGGGAGGTCTGGGGCCGGATGTGGGAGGACGGCGAGTTCTTCAACGGGGCCGGCCCGCCCCGGCCCGGCGCGGCTTCGGACGCCGGGACCGCTCCGGAGGAGCCCAAGTCGCAGGGCGGCGAGGAGCCCAAGGTCCGCAAGTTCTTCCCCGAGACGCTGTACGTCAACCCGGTCCTGATCACGGACGAGTCCGGCCAGGCCGTGGTGGAGTTCACGATGGCGGACTCGATCACCGAGTGGCGCGTGACCACGCTCGCGAACAGTGCGGACGGGCGGCTCGGGTCCGCGGTGGCCGGGATGACGGTGTTCATGGACTTCTTCGTGGACCTGGACGTGCCCAGGACCCTGACCCGCGGGGACGAGGTCCACTTCCCGGTCGCGGTCTACAACTACCTGGACCAGCCGCAGGTGGTGGACCTGGAGGTAGAGGTTGGGGACTGGGCCGAGGTGCTCGGGGCCACGAAGACCTCGGTCGCGCTCGGGCCGTCCGAGGTCAAGGGCGTGAGCATCGGACTGCGGGCCAGGCAGGTCGGCTGGCACGGGGTGACGGTGAAAGCCAAAGGGAGCGGCGGCGTGTCGGACGCGGTCATGCGCCTGATCGAGGTCACCCCGGACGGCTTCGAGGTGCGCGGGAGCGACTCGGGGAGATTGTCCGGCGAGGTCTCACGGACCGTGGCCTTCCCGATGTCGGCCATCCCGGGCACGGAGGCGATCACGGTCTAGGTGTATCCCGGGGTCATGGCCCAGGCCGTGGAGGGGCTGGACTCGCTGCTCCAGATGCCGAGCGGCTGCTTCGAGCAGACCACCGCGACGCTGTGGCCCAACGCCCTGGTCCTGGACTACATCACGAAGCAGGGGACCATCACGCCCGAGGTCGAGCTCAAGGCGCGCGAGTACGTCAACGCGGGCTACCAGAGGCTGCTCACGTTCGAGTGCACGGGCGGGGGGTTCACGTGGTTCGGGGACCCCAACCCCGCGAACCTGATCCTGTCCGCGATGGGCGTGATGGAGTTCACGGACATCGGCAAGGTCCACGAGATTGACGAGACCATCGTGCCGAGGACCATCTCGTTCCTGGAGACCGCGCAGGCGTCGGACGGCTCCTTCCACGAGGACCAGGGCAGCGAGTTCGCGACCGTACGTTACGACGACCTGATGACCACTTGCTTCGCGCTGTGGGCGTTCGGAGAGGCCGCATACAAAGGGAACGGGGCGCAGAAGGCGTTCGGGTACGTGAAGGCCCACCTGCACGACAACCAGACGACCTACGCCCTGGCCTTGTGCGCAGTGGCCTTGGCCGGCTACGCGCCCTACGACCCTGTCACGCAGGGCGCGCTGCACGAGCTCGTCGCAAGGGTTCACGAGGAGGGCGACAAGGCGTGGTGGGAGGCCGGGACCTCGCAGGCGGACTGCTACTACGGCGGCGGGGACGGCACGACCATCGAGGCCACGGCGCTCGCGACCCTGGCGCTCCTCAAGGCGGCCCAGGCCCCGGACCTGGTCAGCAAGGCCATCGCCTACCTCGCGTCGAAGAAGGACTCCTTCGGCAACTGGGGCACGACCCACGCGACGATCCTGTCTCTGAAGGCCTTCGTGGGGTCGCTGGACGCCCTGGTCCAAGAGGCCTCGGGCACCGTGCGGGTGACGATCAACGGCACGGGTTTGCCCCCGCTTGTCATCACACCCGACAACGCCGACGTGTTCCACCAGTTCGAACTGAAGGACTGGGTGAGCCCGGCGGATATCAACCACGTGGCGGTGTCGTTCGAGGGCGAGGGGACCCTGATGTACCAGGTCGTGTGGTCGCACTTCGAGCCGGGGTCCGCGGGCGGGAACCCGGACAGCCCGCTGCGCATCGAGGTCGCCTACGACAAGACCCACCTCGCGGTGGACGACGTGGTGGGTGTGACCGCGACGGTGCAGAACGTCTCGGGCGTGCCGGCCCCGATGGTCCTGGTGGACTTGGGCATCCCCCCGGGGTTCGACCTCGTGACCTCTGACCTCGAGAAGGCGGTGCAGGACCGCGTCATCGAGAGGTTCGAGACCACGGCGAAACAGATCCTCGTGTATATCGCCAAAATCGAGCCCGGCGAGACCGTCGTCCTGACCTATCAGTTGCGGGCGAAGTACCCGCTCAAGGTCCAGGCCCCGGACTCGAGCGCCTCGCTCTACTACGACCCGGACTCGAAGACGAGCGCACCGGGCGAGAGCATCGAGGTCCAATAGCCTCTTCAAATCCGGCGCATGTCTCCACGGCTTGCCTCGTCGGATGGGTGCGGCCCCACCCATTCCCTCCCCCATCGCGGTTTGCTCAAGTCCACTCGCGGTTGTCGGGCGAGTGAGGGACGGGTTGGCTCTGGACGAGACGAAGAAGAAGGCCGGTTTGGCAAGGGGATCCTACGTGGGACACAGAAGGCGAGGCCAGGTCGCGCGGGTCCTCGGGGTGTGCTGCGGGGTCGCGTGCGCCTGCAGCCAAAGCCCGGGGGACATCCTCCTTACGGGCGCGGATTTCGCATTCTGACCAACGCGAGGACCACGCGGGCCGATGCTACCGGGGATGTCGCTCGCCTCATAGGAGTCGCGGCAGTTCCCAGGGGAGGCGTGCGCTGCGGTGTAGTGTTCCCGGACAGGGATGCGATGGCCACGTTCGATTCGCTCGAGGTGGACCTGTTCATGGATTGCGGCGACCCCGCTTCGTGCGAGTGGGACTACCTTGCCCGCCTCTACCTGTGTAACGCGCACGACCCTGAGCACTGTGAGACGGAGATCGCCCGCTGGGTCACGACCTACGGCCGGGACGGGCGCTGGGTCACGGACATCAGCCCGATGCTCGCCTTCTTGCAAGAGGGCGGTCTGCGCCGTCTGCGCTTCGATTCGAGCGGGCAGTCGTACCTCACCACGATGCGTCTGCACCTGTCGGCCAAGGGCAAGGGCCTCCGCCCCGTGCAGGCCCTCCCCCTGTTTTGCGGGAGTGCGACCTTCGACCTGTCCTACAACGGCTTGTGGACTCCTGTCCAGTTCGAGGTCCCCGAGGCTACGACACGGGTCGAGATCGTGGCCTTGATCACCGGGCACGGGTGGGGTTACGACAAGGCGAACTGCGCCGAGTTCTGCAATCATACCCACCACTTCCAAGTGAATGGTGGGCCGACGCACGTGAAGGACCACCCCATGGCCGGCACCCTTTTCGGCTGCCAGGACCTGGTCCCGGACGGCGTGGTGCCGAACCAGTACGGTACGTGGTCGCTCGGGCGGGGAGGTTGGTGTCCTGGTTTCGACGTGAAGCCGTGGGTGGCGGACGTGACCGGTGACATCGTCCCCGGCGCGACCCAGACCGTGACGTACCGGGCGCTGTTTTTGGGCCACGACTACAACCCCGAGCCCCTTCAGGACGCGCGGGTTTCGCGGCCCGGATCGAGATCAGTTCCAACGTTGTTTTCTCAAAGTGATGGCTCGGCGGGCGAGCCCCATCGAGGTGCGCCAACCTCGAGCCGACACCGCGCACGGTTGGCGACCCAAGGTCAGCAGGCTCGCTACGCGGACAGGACGCGGCGGGCGAGGCGCGAGACCTTGCGGCTTGCGCGTTTCTTCGGGATCGCGCCCTTTTGAGCCACGCGGCGGATCTCGGACTCCGCCTTGCGGAAGGCCGCGACCTTCGCCTTGTCGTCCCCCGACTCAGCCGCCGCCACGGCCTTCTTGACCGCGGTCTTCATCCTGGACTTCAAGGATTGGTTGCGGGCGCGTCTCTTCTCGTTTTGCCGCTGCCTCTTGAGGGCCTGCTTGTGATGGGCCATCTGGGTCTTGCTCCCGTCTTGCCAAGGCGGCTGGACATTATTCAATTGGCACGCCGATGTCAAGTCGTAGGCGATGTCAAAACTTTCCCCGAGACACCTCGATCTCCGACCCCGAAGTCCAGCACGCACGAGTCTCTTGACAAACGGTTCAGCGGCTGTTATTGTTTTCCTTGCGCAGGCCAGAGAGCCCTTCTTCCAAACTGGCCCTGCGTACTCTATTCTCCCTCCGGAAGGCGTAAGCCTTCCAGACGACCCTCTTGATGCTGGTCGGGGGGCGGGCCAGCAGCGGGTCGGCGGACTCCCCCTGTACGCCGATTTGCGGTTCGACCCCCCGACCAGTCCCTTCCAAAGGAGCCTGCGGGGTCGCGCGTGTCTCGAAACGAGACGCTTAGCGGGCCGGCAGAGACGGCGAGGTGATGAGGAGGGCCTTCAGGTCGTTGTCCGTGAAGCGGAAGCCCGCCCCCAAGAAATAGTCCCTTCCAGCCTTGTTGAAGATGTCGTCCGCGCCCGCCGCCACGTAGAAGTGTTCCAGGAACGTGAACATCCACAGGAACTTCAAGCGCGGGTACTGGTCGGACGTGAAATCGAAGAGGTCGAACGAGAACTTCAGGCTGTCGCGGAAGAAATCGAGGTCCAGACCCAACCCCCCTGTGCTTTCGATCAGGCCAAAGCGCCCCGTGAGAAACGCGAGCCTCCTCGCGAACTGGAGCGAGAACTTCAGGTCCAGCCGCGTCTCGGTCACCCGCTCCGTCAGGGCCGGTGGCTTGGAGGGGTCGTTGGTCAGGGTCAGACGCTGGAGGGTCGTGGTCCGGCCACGCGGGTCGAAGACAAGGTCGAACTGATAGTACTTCTCGGGCGACGGCTGGAGGCGCAGGAACAGGTAGTTCTTCACCGCTCTCTCGTAGAGGTTGTACTCGGTCCGAAACCCCACCTGGGTCTCAAGGCGGCTCACGCTCTTGACGAGGTCCCCGACCTCTGTCACCACCTCCTCGGTCCTGCGGACCAGGGTGTCGTCGTTCACAAGCCGCCCGAGCGTCCCCTCCCCGGAATCCACTTTCTTCGCGATGTTAGCCAGGTGGCGCGAGGCTGACTCCAGGTTCTCCAGGGAAGCACGCAGGTGCGACAGGCCCTCGCGCAGGCTCTCCCCTCGAGCGACATCGCCCTTTTGAAGCAATGCCCGGATCTCGTCCGTGATGACCTCGACATTTCTGACCGCGCGGGCCAGCGAATCGCCCGACGCCCCGCTGAACCGCGCCGCGTCCGCCGAGAACCGCTCGATGTTCCCCAGGATGCGACCCACACGTCCGCGAGGTGCCGTCACCTCGTCCCCGACGAAGGCGCGCAGTTCCCCCGTGATGACTGCGATGTCCTCCGCAGCCTTCTCCACAGCCCGAGCGAGCCTATCCATCCGCGCTTGCCCATCGGGCCCCCCATACACGCCCGCGACGGACTCGGTCACCCGGGACACGTCCTCCGCGATCTTGTGGAGGGTCGGTGCAAGGTCCGCGACCTTCTCGAGCCTAGCCGCCAGGGCCATGAACCCGGCCTCGCCCACCACGTTGGGGATCGTGTCCCCGTCTTGTAGCCTTTCGCCTTCGAAGCCAGGCGATATCTCCAGGTAATAGTCCCCGAGCAGTGTCGCCGTGCGCCGCGTAATGACCGCTCCGTTTACGACCCTGCCGTCGGGACCTGAAACCCCGCGGTACAACACCACGTCGTCGCGCAATCGGATGACGACCCGGGCACGGGTCCGACCATCTGGCCTGGTGACCAGGGTTATCTTCTCGATGGTCCCCACCGGAATGCCGGAGATCGTGACGCGGGAATGGCTTGCAAGCCCGGACGCATCCTCGAAGTCGGCGAGGACACGGTAGCCCTCCCCCGGCCTCACCACAACCCGCTGGACCGACCCGAAGAGGAGCACAAAGGCCACGACACCAAGGACTCCAACGACCCCGACAAGCAAGGGGGCCCGGATCTCCTTCACGTTCACGTGGTGGCCTCCGGGAGGGCAAGGGGACCGGTCCCCGAGAGGTAGATGAACCGTCGCACGACCTCGTTGCGACTCATTTTCACCACGTCCGGCGGACCCTCCACCACGACGCGGCCCTCGTGGAGCATGGCGATCTTATCCGCCATGCGAAAGGTCGAGGCCATGTCGTGGCTGATGATGATCGAGGTGACGTCAAATTCCCGGCGAGCAGTCAGGATCATGTCCTCGACATTCTCGCACATGATGGGGTCGAGCCCAGTCATGGGCTCGTCGTAGATCACGATCTTGGGATTCAGGATGGTCGCCCTCGCCAGGCCCACGCGCTTTTTCATTCCCCCAGATAGGTCCGCCGGGTACCTGTCCTCGACCCCGACGAGTCCCAGCTGGTTGAGCCGCCGCACCGCGAGGTCGCGCATCTCGCGGCGCGACATCCGAGCATGCTCCCGCAGGGGGAACATCACGTTCTCGAGCACGGTCATGGAATCAAAAAGGGCTGAGTGTTGAAATAGCATCCCGAACTTCCGGCGCACCCGAGTCATCTCGCGTTCGGACAGGCGCGTGATGTCCTCGCCGTCCACGAAGACCGTCCCCTCGTCGGGCCGCAGGAGCCCGATGATGTGCTTGACCAGCACGGACTTCCCGCAACCGCTCGGCCCGATGACCACCGTGACACTGCCTTCCTCCACGTCCAGGTCCACCCCGCGCAGGACGTGGTTGTCTCCAAAGGACTTGCGTAGACCCCGGACAGAAACGATTCCACGCGGCTGGTGGTTCGAGGCTTCCGTCATCGCTCGTCATTATAGTGGGAAAGTGCCCCTGAGGCGAAGAGAGGCGCGGACCTCAGCGCTTGGAATACTGGAAGCGCTTGCGGGCGCCGGGACGGCCGTACTTCTTGCGCTCCTTGGCACGAGGGTCGCGCGTCAAGAACCCGGCCTTCTTGATCACGGGCCGCAACTCCGGGTCGAGGAGGCACAGAGCACGCGCGATACCGTGGCGGATCGCCTCGGCCTGACCCGTCTCTCCTCCCCCCTTCACGGAGGCAAGGACGTCCAGCGAGTCATGCCTCTGGACGAGCACCAGGGGCTGGCGGATGGTCACCAGGTGCATCTGCCGGTGGAAATACTCGTCCGCTGGCCGGTCATTGACCACCACCCTGCCGGTCCCGGGGACGAGGCGGACGCTAGCGGAGGCCTCCTTGCGGCGCCCGGTCGCGCGAAACATCATCGTCTCAGCCATGGAAGACCTCGCGAGTCATGAAGAACCGCCGCGAAAGATCCAGGTCCCGTGGCTGCTGCGCCTGGTGCGGGTGCTCGGGACCTGCGTACACCTTCAGTTTGCGCAACATCGCCCGCCCCAAAGGGCCGCGCGGGAGCATCCCCTTGACCGCCTTGCGCAGCAGAAAGTCCGGCTTGCGGGCCAGGACCTCACCGAGCGGGCGCTCCCGTAGGTGGCCGAGGTAGCCGGTGTGCCACCGGAAGGGCTCCCTCTCCGCTTTGCGCCCGGTCAGCGTCACCTTCGCTGCGTTGACCGCGATCACAAAGTCGCCGGTGTCGGCGTGGGGCGTGTATTGAGGCTTGTGTTTCCCCCTGAGCAGGGTCGCGATCCGGGCCGCGGCCCGACCGAGGGGCAGGCCCGCCACGTCCACGACGTACCAGGCTCGCTCGACATCGTCTTTCCGAAAAAATCTCGTCGCTCGCATGACCCTCTCGCCTCTCGGCTCCAAGGCACAGGAACCGTTATTTATGGGAAATGTGAAAGGAAGTCAAGCAAAAAAGCGTGGTGGACCTTCCCCCATCGTGGGCATGGGCGAAATCAACAACTTCCGTCTCACCATCGTCACCGCAGTGGCGGATTCAACGGCCTTCGCTCGCCCCTTGACTTGTCTCGTTCTATCAGGCAATACTTGTTTTGCGTTTTCGATTGGGCCCAGGTAGCTCAGTCGGTAGAGCGAGGGACTGAAAATCCCTGCGTCGGCGGTTCGATTCCGTCCCTGGGCACCACGCGTCCACCCCTCGTTCCCAAGGTTTGGAAAGGGAGGAGGAGAAAAACGCGGGCCTCCTGGCTGCCCTTCTCGAGATGGTCGGGGACCGTAGTGCTGCGATCCTCCACCTGGACCACCGCGCGGGAAAGCGAGGGGCCTGACCCCGCAGACCTGGCCGGGGGTTCTTGGGGCACAACTCGGTGGCCTCTAGGGCCTTGCCGGCCTCCGAGCCCGGGTTGTTCGAGGGTGGAGCGAAGACTTCAAGCAAGGGTCTTCGGAGGGGTGACCCCAGGGACGAGCCCGAATCTCTCGCGTCAGGACCGCGGATGAGTCGGGCACGACACCGTCCGTTTTGACACTTCGCGACCCCCTGTGGGACAATCCGCGCAGACCCGACGGGTCATCAGGGATGGCGAGTGGGGTTGTCTCGGGCAAGCGGAGATGAGCGGACCGGGATGATGTGACAAGGGGTAGGCCGCGTGCCCTACTCCCAGGCAATCCAGTTCAAGTGATATGGCGCGCAAGACGCTGGTCCTGACACCCTGGCGACCCGGATATCGCAGTAAGCGTGGTTCTGGACATCCAGGCCCGAGGCAGTCTTGCAGGAGCCGGGGAGCGGCTCAAACTCGGGGAGGACCACGGTGACGGTCTCGGAGGCCTGGCCCGGGCTGTCCGAGCAGGTCCACTGGCCGCCGCTCAGGTCGCACTCCATGATGTCCGACCAGCACGCGCACAATACGAAGTCCTGGCCCTCGGGGATGCCGGAGAGCGTGACCTTGCACCGGAGGGGCAGACACTGAGTCAGGTTCGCCTCGGTCGCCTCGACCGAGAAGTAGTCCACGTCGCCCGAGGGCGTCAAAACCTCGGACGTGGTCGCAAAGGACATTGCTGGATAGCGCCAGGGGTTCATCGGGTCCGGGCCAAAGAGACCGGGCCATGCATCCGGGAAGGCGTCGTGGCCGTCGTCGGTGTGGCCGTCGCAGTCGTTGTCCACCCCGTCGCAGATTTCGGGTGCGCCTGGGAACGCCGCCGCCTGCTCGTCCCGGCAGTCCCCGCTCTTCGTCGCGCGGTACTGGCCTGTCGGTCCGCACAGGCACTTCGAGGCCGCCACTCCCCACCCGTCCCCGTCCGCGTCCAGGTAGAACGTCTTGCACCCGGCCAAATCCTCACCCTCGTCGCTCTCTGCCGAGCAGTCGTCGTCGAGGCCGTTACAGACCTCCACCGCGCCCGGATGCACGGCCTCGCGGCTATCGTCGCAGTCCCCGCCCTTTCCCGCGGAGAACACCCCGCTCGGCGCGCACCAGCACTGCTGCTTGTCCGTGCCGAAGCCGTCGCCGTCGCGGTCCGCCCGAAACCACGCGCACCCGGTTGCGTCGCGCTCGTTGACCGCACCGTTGCAGTTGTCGTCCCGCGCCGTCTGGCAGTCCTCCTTTGCGCCGGGGTTTACCCCCGGATCGCCGTCGTCGCAGTCCCCGCCCGCCCCGGTCCGGTGCATCCCCTCGGCGACGCAGAGGCAGCGCGAGTCCCCGCTGACTCCGGACCCGTCCCCATCCTCATCGAGGTAGAATACTAGGCACCCCATCGCGCCCTCGTCGTTCTGGGAGCCGTTGCAGTTGTCGTCCTGTCCGTTGCCGCACACCTCAGCGGCCCCCGGGTTCACGCCCGGGTCCCCGTCGTCGCAATCCCCGCCCCGCGTAACCGTGTACTTCCCTTCCGGTCCGCACAGGCATCGCTTGTCGGGCTCGTTCCCGTACGTGTCGCCATCCCCGTCGTAGTACCGGTCCTGGCAACCGTCCGCCCCCTCCCCGTCCGTCAGGCCGTCGCAGTCGTCGTCGAGGCCGTTGCAGGCCTCGAGCGCACCCGGATGCACATGCGGGGCTGCATCGTTGCAATCGCCCGACACCGCGGTCGTGTAGCGGTCCAGCGGGGCGCACAGGCAGCGCGAGTCCCCCGGGACCCCCACGCCGTCCTGGTCCCCGTCCCAAAACAGGACCTGGCAACCCTGGGCTCCCTCCTCGTCCGTCTGGCCGTCGCAGTCGTCGTCTTGGCCGTTGCAGGCCTCCGTCGCGCCCGGATGCGCGCCCCCGTCCTGGTCGTCGCAATCGTCCGCGACCGAGGCCGTGAAGGGGCCCTCGGCCCCGCACAGGCAGCGGAAGTCCCCCTTATCCCCGTGCCCATCACCATCGCGGTCCGCGTACCAGTTCGCACACCCGAGGGCCCCCTCCTCATCGCCCTCGCCGTCGCAGTCGTTGTCCCACCCGTCCCCGCACTTCTCCAAGACCCCTGGGTTGCGGTCCGGGTCCAAGTCGTCGCAGTCCCCGGCCTTGAGCGCGCTCCACAGCCCTTCCGGGGCGCACAGGCAGCGCGAGCCACTGGCCTCCGGGCCGTACAGGTCTCCATCCGCGTCCGGCCAGTACGTCAGGCACCCTTCTGCCCCTTCCGGGTCCGTCAGGCCGTCGCAGTCCTCGTCCGAGCCGTCGCACGTCTCCGGGGCCGGGGTCCTCGCATCGCACGGCGTCAGCCCCTCCGGGCCGCAGCGCCTCGTCCCTCTGCACGTCCCCCACTCGTTTCCGACCTCGCATGTGGCCTCGAACCCTCCAGCCACGAACTCCTCGATGCAAGTACACACTCCCCCCTCCGGCACGCACTGCAATGCGCGCCCCACCCCTGCGACCTCGACCTCCTCGCATGTGAACCCTCCAGGACACAAGACCCCAGACGAACAGTCCTGGCCACAGAACCAGGTCCCCTGCCGTGCGAAACAGTAGTCCTTCGACAAAAGCCCCTTGGGCGCGCAGTCCTCGTGGACGCGGCAGGGGCGGCACAGGTAGGTCGCACGCGGCAGGCACAAAAAGTTCGGGTCGCCGGCGATCAGGACCTGCGTGCACTTCCAGTCGGCCGGGCACGGCTCGTCCAAGCAGGACTCGGCGCAGTACGTGGCCCCGTCCGGCGCCTCCACGCACACCCCGGTGGGGCAGTCGCCCGGCCCCGTGCACGGTCGAGGAAGCGCGCTGCCATCCATAAGCTCCCCCGGTATCGGCCCCTCCTCGCCGCCTGGCTCCGGGTTTTCTTTCGCATCTGCGAACGTATCGTCCAGGACGCCCGTGCCCTCGCCCGGAGCGCCCGAGACCTCGTGGCCGCTGCACGCAACAGCCAACATCACCAGAAGCGCCGCGCCAATCCGCAACCTCGTGCCCATCGCCACCCTCGCCTCGTGCTGTCCCGAGACCGCCCGCCACCGGCTAGGATACCGGATCGCGACCGCCACAAAATCCAGATTGCCATCGGAGCCGATTCGTGGATAATCCGCGCCGTCCCCTCTCCGGGAGGAGGTCCCCGTGTTTCGCTCGATCATCCCGAAAGACGACCTTTTCTTTGACAAGTTCGACCGGATTGCGGACCTGACCGTGCAGGCCGCGGAGGTGTTGAAGGCCATCATGGCCGGTGGCGAGGACGTCGAGAGGCTCGCCCGCAAGGTCAAGAGCCTCGAGCACGATGCGGACGAGGCCGTGCACGCGACCCTGGAGCATTTGCACCGCACCTTCGTCACGCCCCTCGACCGCAGCGACATCCACCGGCTCGCCATGCGGCTCGACAACATCCTCGATTTGACCGACGCCGCGGCCTCCCGCATCGCCCTGTACCAGCCCAAGGGGGTCCCGCACGAGGCCCCGACCCTCTCGCTCGTGCTCTTGGACAGCACCGGGGTCGTACGCGAGATGGTCCGCCTCATGCGCCGGATGAAGGAGGAGGCGGACCGCATCCTCCAGTTGAGCGTGGAGGTCAACCGCCTCGAGAACGAGGCCGACCAGGTCCGACGCTCCGCCATGGCCCGCCTGTTCCGCGAGGAGGGAGACGTCTTCGAACTCATTAAGTGGAAGGAAATACTCGAGTACATCGAGGGAGCCACCGACCGCTGCGAGGACGTCTCGAACATCATCGAGGGGATCGTCATCGAGAACTCGTGAGATGGACGCGTTCGTCATCGCCATTGTCGCGCTGGCGCTCGGCTTCGATTTCCTCAACGGGATGAACGACGCGGCGAACTCCATCGCGACCGTGGTCTCGACAAGGGTGCTGTCGCCACGCATGGCCGTGGCCTGGGCCGCGTTCTTCAACTTCGCCGCGGCCTTTTTGTTCGGGGTGCACGTGGCGAACACCATTGGCAAGGGGATCGTGGCCCCGGAGGTCGTGAACGCGCCCATGATCCTCGCGGCCCTCGTGGGCGCGGTAGTCTGGACCTGGGCCTGCACCCACATCGGCCTGCCCATCAGCGTCTCGCACGCCCTGGTCGGGGGGCTGGTGGGGGCCGCGGTCGCGAAGACGGGTGGGGCATCGTGCCTGATCGCCTCGGGACTGGGGAAGGTTGGGGTTTTCATTGTCGTGGCGCCGCTCGTCGGGCTTGGGCTCGGCTACGCCTTCTTCGTCGCGGTCCTGTGGATTTGCCGTCGGGCGTCCCCGCGAACCATGGACCGCTGGTTTCGCCGCCTTCAATTGGTCTCGGCGGCTCTTTACTCCCTGGGTCACGGCACGAACGACGCCCAGAAAACCATGGGGATCATCACGGTGCTCCTGTTCAGCACTGGCTATCTAGAGAAGTGGTTTGGATACAATGACTTTCGCGTCCCATGGGCCGTCGTACTCGCTTGTCACGTGGTCATCGCCCTCGGAACCCTCGCAGGTGGCTGGCGCGTGATCAAGACGCTCGGGATGCGCGTGACCAAACTTCGGCCCGTGCAGGGGTTTTGCGCGGAGACGGCTGCGGCGTCCTCGATCCTCCTCTCCACGGTCGGCGGCATCCCGGTCTCGACCACGCACACGATCACTGGCGCGATCATCGGGGTGGGTGCCACGACGCGCGTGTCCGCGGTGCGCTGGGGAGTCGCGTTCCGCATCGTGGCCGCATGGGTCCTGACCATCCCCACGACGGCTTTGGTCGCGGCCGGGGTTTGGTACCTCGTGGACCTCCTGCCCCTGCCTGTCTGATGGCACCATGACAATCGTGTCATGTTCCGGGTCGCAGACCGGGGCCTCTTCTTGCACAACCACTTGATTTTGCTGCGATATTTTATTGGCATTTCCCTTGCAAAGCCCCCGGCTCGGGAGGTTTGAAACCAGACCCCCGGAGTTGTAGAATGGAGCCATGAAAGGGAGGTCAGCCATGAAGAACCACCAGACGTTGTTGAAGGCCGTGGCCCCGCTCGGGGCCCTGTTTGCGGTCGCCGCGTTGACCGGGCAGACGAGGCCCACCTGTCACCCGGCCTCTCCGCCTGCACCCGAGACGGAGTGCGTGACCCCGCAGGACTGCGAAGGCCTGCCGCACGTGATGTGCGTGGGCGAGTGGCAGTGCGTGCAGGGCGAGTGCCGGTACCGGTGCGAATCCGAGCCCAACGGCTGCCACTCAGATGCGGACTGTCCCCAGGGTCAGCATTGCAGCGTGTCCGACGGGGACTGCCAGAGCGACCCGAACTGTCCCATGTGCGGCGTCTGTTACGGAGAGTGCGTACCGGACAAGGTCGCGTGCGTACAGAGCGGCTGCTCGGGCGAGGTCTGCGCGCCGGAGCCCGTGTTCACGACCTGCGTGTGGCAGGAGTGGTTTGCGTGCCTGAAACTGACCCGGTGCGGCGCCTTCGGGCCGGACGGGACCTGCGGCTTCGAGCCGAACGAGGCGTTCCTCGACTGCCTGGCGAAACTGAAGCCCTGCAAGGCGGACAAGGACTGCCCGGCTGGGCTTGTGTGCGTGAACGGGCGGTGCGACAAGCCGGCGCCCATCGAGTGTCAGAGCGACATGGACTGCCCGGATGGGTTCTACTGCGAGGTCGAGACCGTGTGCCCGCCCTGCGCGAACGAGGACCCGCCCTGCCTCGCTCCCTGCTACCTGAAGGGCGAGTGCAAGCCGAAGCCCGAGCCCAAGGGTTGCTCAAGCGACGAGGACTGCGCCTGGTACGAGTACTGCGCCCTGCCCCTGTTCATGGACAGCGCCTCCGGGGGTGGGCCCAGCGCGTTGCCGTGCTGCCCGCCGAATGCCTTCTGCGCCCCCGAGGTCCCGCCCTGCGGCGAGGGCGAGTGCGTGCTGCGCCCTGGCTACTGCTGGTCGGATGAGGATTGCCAGAAGGGCGAGCACTGCGAGGGCGTGATCCCGCCGTGCCCGCCCGGGGTGTACTGCTTCGCGGCCCCGCAGCCAGGCAAGTGCGTGCCGAATGAACCGTCCAAGCCGTGCGCGAGCGACGCCGACTGCGGACCGGGGATGGTCTGCGACACGAGCGAGTGTCTGTCGTGCTGCACCGACCCCTCGCAGCCGTGCATCGCGCTGTGCTGCGGTCGGTGCGTGCCCGCGCAGCAGGGCTGCAAGCCCGTCAAGCCAGGCTCCCACGGGGCGTGCGAGATGGTCCTGGGCTGGATCTTCGACGGGAAGGGCTGCGTGCTCGAGTCCGGTTGCTCGTGCGAGCCGGACTGCGGCGCGTTCTTCGAGACCATTGAGGACTGCCAGGCCGCCTGCCTGGGGCCAATCCCCTGCTACGATGACGGGGACTGCCCGCCGGGCCAGGTCTGCGTCTGGAGCGGAGGCTGCCCGCCCTGCGACTGCGACCCGGCCGCCGGAACCGACTGCGTCTGCCCGGCGTGCGTGCCCCCGGCGAGCGGGTTTTGCCAGCCTCCCACGTGCACGCCCGGAAAGGAGGTCTGCGACGGGATGGACAACGATTGCGACGGGCTGGTGGACGAGGGGTGCGGGGCGGCGTGCAAGTCAGACGCGGACTGCGCGCCGTACGAGTACTGTGCCTTTTTGCCCGCCACGGACCCCGCCACCGGGGCTCCCACTTGCTGCCCGCCTGGGGCACTTTGCGGGCCGATGAACCTCCCCCCATGCGAGGGTGAGTGCCGGCTGCTTCCCGGCTACTGCTGGTCGGACGCGGACTGCCAGAAGGGCGAGACCTGCGAAGGCGAGATCATCTGCCCGCCCGGGGCTTACTGCTTCGTGGCGAACCAGCCTGGCAAGTGCGTGCCAAAGTCCTATGTGCCCTGCACGAGCGATGCGCAGTGCCCCAAGGGTCAGGTCTGCGACACGAGCGAGTGCCTGTCGTGCTGCCCCTTCGGGGAGGTCTGTATTGACCTGTGCTGCGGGAGGTGCGTGCCGGCCCAGGAAGGCTGCCAGTCGGACAAGGACTGCCCGGTGGGCCAGTACTGCAACTTGAGGATGGACTCGGCTGGCAACCTGTTCGGCTCGTGTGCCCCGGTACCGGACGGCGCCTGCGTGCGCGACGCGGACTGCGGGGAGGGCGGGTTCTGCCAGTTCGGGCCGTGCCCCCTGTGCTTCCCCTGCCCATGCTTTGGGACCTGCATCTACAAAGAGCCCCAGAAGTGCAAGGTCCACAGCGATTGTCCGCCAGGCCAGGAGTGCCACGTCTATTGCGGCAACGGCTGGTGCGAGGGGGTGTGCCAACCCCTCCCGGAGGGCCAGTGCTGGATGGACAAGGATTGCCCGGAGGGCTACTTCTGCAACGTCCTCAAGTGCGGCGATGGCCTGAAGTGCCTGGGGCCGTACGAGTGCCTGCCCAAGCAACCGAAGTGCATTCAGAGCGGCTGCTCGGGCGAGGTCTGCTCGACCGAGTCCGTGATGACGCCGTGCTGGTACCTGCCCTGGTTCGAGTGTCTGGGCTACACCCAGTGCGGCAACTTCGGCCCCGGCGGGTCCTGCGCCTTTGAGCAGACCCCCGAGTTCCTGAAGTGCATGGCCCAGCACGGGCTCTGACCGCTGGCTTCACCCACTACCTCCCCTCCAACGCGATTGCCTTTTTCCTCGCGTCGTAGTAAGGTCCGCCCGCGTTCTTTCTAGGGGTTCACGATGGCCGACGCCCAAGCCGGAAACATCATCCGCGTCAACATAGAAGACGAGATGCGCTCGTCGTATGTTGACTATGCGATGAGTGTCATCATCGGGCGGGCCTTACCGGACGTCCGGGACGGACTCAAGCCGGTTCACCGGCGCGTCCTGTTCACGATGCACGAGACCGGCAATCGCCACAACGCCCCCTACAAGAAGAGCGCGCGCATCGTCGGCGACGTCATGGGGAAGTACCACCCCCACGGGGACGCGGCCATCTATGACACGATCGTCCGCATGGCCCAGGACTTCAACATGCGCTACCCCCTGGTGGACGGCCAGGGCAACTTCGGGAGCGTGGACGGCGACGCGCCTGCGGCCATGCGCTACACCGAGATCCGTATGGAGCGCCTCGCCGAGGAGATGCTCGCCGACATCGAGAAGGACACTGTGGACATGGTGCCGAACTACGACGGCTCCCTGAAGGAGCCGGTGGTTCTGCCCGCGCGCGTCCCGAACCTGCTCGTGAACGGCTCGGCGGGGATCGCGGTCGGGATGTCCACGAACATCCCGCCGCACAACCTGACCGAGGTGGTCAACGCGGCCATCGCCCTCGCCCGCAACCCCGAGATGACCGTGGACGAACTGATGGAGTACCTGCCGGGACCGGACTTCCCGACCGGGGGGTTCATTCAGGGGCGGGCCGGGATCCGCGAGGCCTACCGCACCGGCCGCGGGACCATCAAGATGAAGGCCCGTGTCCAGGTCGAGGAGAAGAAGGGGGAGCGCACGGCCCTCATCGTCACGGAGATCCCGTACCAGGTCAACAAGGCGCGCCTCATCGAGCGCATCGCGGAACTGCACAAGGAGAAGCGCATCGAGGGCATCCATGACCTGCGCGACGAGTCCGACCGGGAGGGGATGCGCATCGTCATCGAACTGAAGAAGGACGCGGACGCCCAGGTCGTCGAGAACCAGCTGTACGCCCTGACCCCCCTGCGCTCGACCTTCAACGTCATCATGCTCGCGATCGTGCGCGGGCAACCCAAACTCCTCGACCTCCGCGAGATGCTGTGGGAGTTCATCGCGCACCGCAAGGATGTGGTGACGCGGCGCTCGCTCTTTGATTTGCGCAAGGCCGAGGAGCGGGAGCATATCCTTCTCGGGTTCCAGGTCGCGATTGACCACCTGGACGAGGTGATCGCGCTCATCCGGGCTTCCAAGGACCCGGAGGAGGCACGCGAGGGCCTTTGCCGCACCTTTGGTCTGTCCGAGGCCCAGGCCCGGGCCATCCTGGATTTGAAACTCGAGCGCCTGACCCGCATGGAGCGGGAAAAGATCCTCGAAGAACTAGAGGAGGTCCGGTGCCTCATCGCCCGCCTGCAAAAAATCCTCGGATCCGAGGCGGTCCTGATGGACGTGATCGTCGCGGAACTCGAGGCCCTCAAGGACCAGTACGGGGACGAGCGCCGCACCGAGATTGTCGAGGACGAGGGCGACCTGACCTTCGAGGACCTGATCCCGGTCGAGGACATGGTGGTCACGGCCTCCGCACAGGGGTTCATCAAGCGGACCCCGGTTGCGCAGTACCGTAGCCAACGCCGGGCCGGCAAGGGCAAGGCGGGCATGGCGGTGCGCGAGGAGGACCACGTTACTAAGATGTTCGTGGCCTCGACGCACACGCACGTCCTATTCTTCACGAGCAAAGGCCGGGTGTTCGAGCGGCGGGTGTACGACATCCCGCAGGGGACGCGCCAGAGCAAGGGCCGAGCCCTCGTCAACCTGTTGAGCCTGGCCGGGGACGAGAAGGTCCAGGCCATCCTCCCGGTGCCGACCTTCGCGGAGGGGCATTCCCTGGTCTTTGCCACGCGCAAGGGGCTCGTCAAGCGCTCGGACCTGTCGTTGTACGCCAACATCCGCTCCAACGGGATCGCAGCGATCAAACTGGACCCTGGGGACGACCTGATCGCAGTGCGGCTGGCCTCGCCAGAGGACCAGATCCTGTTGTTTTCGCGGGAGGGCAAGTCCATCCGCTTCGCGTTGTCCGAGGTCCGCCCAGTGGGGCGCGTCGCGCGCGGCGTGCGGGGGATGCGGCTCAAGCCCAAGGATTTTGTCGTCGGGATGGAGGTGCTGCAACCAGGGAGCGAGATCCTCGCGGTGACCGAGCGCGGCTTCGGCAAGCGCACGCCCGAGGAAGAGTACCGGGTCCAGGGGCGAGCCGGGACCGGGGTGCTCGCGATGCGGGCCAATCCCAAGGTCGGCTACGTCATCGGCATGCGGGCGGTCCGCGAGGCGGATGAACTGTTGCTCACGAGCGACCGCGGGAACATGATCCGCATCCGGGTCGCGGAGATCCGGCGAACCGGGCGCGTGACCCAGGGCGTGCGCCTGATGAACCTCGCCCCGGACGAGCGCCTTGTGGCACTCGACGTCCTGGCGGAGGAAAACGGCGAAGAGCCCTCCAACCAGCAGGACGATGCCCCCCCGGCCCATGACTCCGAGTGACCTCCGTTATCGGTATCCGGATTCACTGCACCGGATGCGCCAGAGAAAGACCGCCTGATCCAGGGCCACGTGAGAGGGACGGATGGTCGGGGGGATGCCGACCCGATCAAGGAGGGACAAGGCCAGCGCACGCGGAATGCCGAGTCCTGCCGCGAGGGAGTTGAGGACGGTCTTGCGAGGATGGGCGTGCAGGGCGTGGGCCAAGGCGTCGAAGGTGGAGGAGTCCGCGGCGTCGGAGAAGGGGTCATCGGCGGGATGCGGGGTCAGGCGCAGGACCCTGGACCACACGCGCGGGGGGGGCGAGAAGCGCTCGGGTCCCACGTCCATGAGGGGCTCCACCCGACAGCGGACCTGGACGATGAGCGAGAGGGCCCCGTGCCTTCGCGTGCCCGCAATGGCCGCGATGCGAGCCGCGACCTCGCGCTGGAACATCAGGACCATCCGCGAGACAAGCCGACGATGCCGTAACAGATTCGCCAGGATCGCGGTGGACGCCTCGTAGGGGAGGTTGCCGATCACGAGGGCCTGGCCGGACCCGAGGAGCGGGGCCAGGGGGACTTTCGCCGCGTCGTCTTCCACGACCACGACCTCGCAGGAGGATGCGAAGCGCTTTTTGAGGGTGGCTGCAAGCGAGGGGTCTCGCTCGATGAGCACTAGCCGGGCGCAGCGGCCCGCGAGGTGGGAGGTCAAGGCCCCTCTTCCGGGTCCGATTTCCACGACCGTATCCGGTGGGGCCACACCCAGGGCCTCCACCATCCGGGCCGCGATGGAGGGGTCGCGCAAGAAGTGCTGGCCCAGGGGCTGACGCATCCCTTAGGGCACCTCGAACACCATGGTGTTCGCAGCGAGGACCCCGGTCGCGCATCTCGCATCGTTACGCACCACCCCTTGCTCACACCCGAGCCGGTACGGGACCTGCACCCGGTAGGTCCCGGGCACATCCACAGTGAACGCAACCGCTGTCCCGCTGCCGGGGGGCAGGGGCCAAAGCGGGGAATGCTCTGGGTCGCACGCGGGGTGCTGCGCCTGGGGGATCCATGACTCCTTCCACGAACCCGGCGGCTCCTCGAACTGGACCCCGGCCACGTAGCACGGGTCCAGAAAGATGGAAACCGGGCCCTGGTTGACCAAGAGCACATGGAACGGCACATTGCGCTCGATGGTGGCCCGGTCTAGGACCACGACCACGCCCTCGCCGGGCGCAGGCGCCTCCCCGCAAAGGCCGCGCACCGCTGCCCCCGAGGTCTGGCATAAGGTGCCCAAGGGACACAACAGCGCGGCCCGACAGACCCAGTCGCCCCCGCAGTGGTCCTGCTGCCAGCAGCGCCTGAGCCCCGGGGGAGGCGCGCAGAAGCCCGCGACGTCCGGAAAGGCGCACTGCGCATCCGGTCGGCAGCGGAAGGCCCCCACACAGTACGGGCCGTCGGGAGAGCCCGAGCAGTCCTGATCGTCCAAGCAGCCGGTCTTGGCCTCACACGCCCCCGCGATGTCCGTCGAGCACGCCTTGTCCCCCGCTAGACACAGCACCGCCCCGCGGCACCGCTGACCTTCCGGACAATCCGCGTCGTCCCAGCATCCGCCTGCCGGTGGGGGAAGCACGCAGCGGCCCGGGTATTCGGGTCCGAGGCACGGCGCCTCGATGGTGCAGCGCGCCGCCCCGGCGCACCGCTGGCCTGATGGGCAATGGGAGTCCTCGTAGCAGGCGTCCGGAGAGGGCCTGCTCCGGCACAGTCCAGGGAGCCCCACCTCCCCTCCCGCGCCCTGGACCCGGCCTGCGCAGACCGCGCCGTCCCCGCAGTCGTCGTCCTTGGTGCACAACGCGGGGGCGGTCAGGGGGAGGCATGTACCCGGGTAGTCCTGGCACAGGCCCCAGCAGGGTGGTTCCTCGCATCCCCCAACGCCCAGGCAGGCCATCCAGTCCGGGCAGGTGGAGATGCACTGCCCCTTCTCGAGCACCTCCTCGCAAGTCATGGGCACGTCCGGGGCCAGGCCATCGTCTTGGGGCAGGACCAGGTCCGCCTCTCTGGAGGCGCCGTCCGAGGCGTCCTGGGCTACGACGTCCGCGTCTTCTCCCTTGTCGCCTGTCTCCCCGGCCGGAGAGCCCGCGACCGCGCACGCGAGGCCCCACATGGCGGCCAGGGGCCAAAGACCCAGAAACCGTCTCATGGCCCACCTCCTACCAGCCGTCCAGGACGTGGCGCTCGAACGGGGCGATGTCGAGGTCCCGCGGCACCTCGCGCGAGCCCGCGAGTCCGCCGAACAGGTAGTGATACCCGAGCGCGGCGACCATGGCCGCGTTGTCCGTGCAGTACGGAAGGGGTACGAGGTGCAAAGCCAGCCCCTCCTCGCTCGCCACCTCGGCCATGCGCGCGCGCAGCCTGCGGTTCGCGGCCACCCCGCCTGCGACCACGATGTGCCGGACCCCGGTCCGTCTTGCGGCCTGGATAGTACGGACCACGAGGACGTCCACCACGGCCTCCTGAAAGGACGCGGCCGTGTCCGCGACCTCGTCCGCCGATAGGGGTCTGCCGAGCCCTTCCACATATCTGCGGAGTGCAGTCTTGAGCCCGGAAAAGGACATGTCGAGCGTGTCGGCATGGAGCATGGCGCGAGGGAAGCGGACCGCTTCTGGGTTGCGGCCCTCCGAGATGCGGTCTATGGCGACCCCACCCGGATACGGCAGGCCCAAGAGGGTCGCGGCCTTGTCGAAGGCCTCCCCCGCCGCGTCGTCCCTCGTGCGTCCCAGAAGCCGCACCTGCCCGAGGCCACTCACCAAATAAAGACTCGTGTGCCCACCAGAGACTGCAAGGGCCACAAAGGGAAAGGCGGGCGGGTCGTCGGCCAGGAAGGCGGCCATCACGTGGGCCTCGAGGTGGCTCACGCCGACAAGGGGGCGGCCGAGCGCGAACGCCACGGCCTTGGCGAACTGGACCCCCACGAGGAGAGAACCGATGAGTCCTGGCCCTACCGTGACCGCAAGACCGTCCACCGCGTCGAGCGCAACCCCCGCCTCCCCCAGGGCTTGCTCCGTCACCGGGACCAGGGCGCGCAGGTGGTTGCGCGAAGCGATCTCGGGCACGACGCCCCGGTAGCGGGCGTGGACCGCGACCTGCGACCAGACCACGTTGGAGCGCACGAAGCGCCCGTCCTCCACGACCGCGGCCGCTGTCTCGTCGCACGAGGTCTCGATGCCCAAGACCGTCATGGGGGGATTTTAGCAGGAAGCGGGCCCGTCGCCATTGCCTGCCTAGACCTCAATCCAGACGCGCTTTCCCCGCCTGCGTCCTTGTCTGTCGAAGCGAAACGCGCTATCAAAGTGAAGGGCTTGTTATGGAGGCGATGTGCGCGGCCTCAATGGCATGGGAGACAAAGAAGAACAGGGCCCGCGCACCCAGCGCACGCTCGCGCTTCGAGGGGTGCTGAGCCGCGAGGCCGAGGCGGTCGCACGCGACGAGGGCGTCTCGCCAGAGGAGGTGATCGCCGGTCTTGCCGCGGGGCGCATCGTGATCCCGGCGAACCCGGCACATAGGAACTTGAAGCCGGTAGGGATCGGCGCGGGTCTGCGCGTCAAGGTCAACGTGAATCTGGGCCGCTCCCAGACCACCTCGTGCCTGACCGAGGAGGTCGAGAAGGTCCAGGTGGCTCTCCGCTACGGGGCGGACACGGTGATGGACCTCTCGACTGGCCCCGGAATCGAGGAGATCCGGCGCGCGGTCCTGGAGGTCTGTCCGGTGCCGGTCGGAACAGTCCCGGTGTACGAGGCGGTTGACCGCGTGAAGGATAGCGCGGACCTGACGGTGGACGATTTTGTGAGCGTCGTGGCCCGGCAGGCCGAGCAGGGCGTGGACTTCATGACGATCCATGCGGGGGTGCTTCGGGAGCACGCGCGACTGCTTGGCAGCCGCCTGACCGGCATCGTCAGCCGTGGCGGGGCGCTGATGCTCCGGTGGATGGTCAAGAACAACCGCGAAAATCCGTATTACGAATATTTCGACAGGATTCTCGAGATCGCGGCGGAGCACGATGTCACCCTGTCGCTTGGGGACGGGTTGCGGCCGGGTTGCCTGCACGACGCATCGGACGAGGCCCAGATGGCCGAACTCCGCACCCTGGGGGAACTGACGCAGCGCGCGTGGGATGCGGGCGTCCAGGTCATGATCGAGGGACCGGGCCATGTCCCAGCGAACCAGATCGCGTGGAACGTAGAGCGCGAGAAGGAGGTCTGCCACGGTGCGCCGTTCTACGTCCTGGGGCCGCTCGTGTGCGACATCGCGCCGGGCTACGACCACATCACGGGTGCCATCGGGGCGACGATTGCGGCCATGGCGGGTGCCGATTTCTTGTGCTACGTGACACCCAAGGAGCACCTGGGTCTGCCGGACATCGAGGACGTGCGGGTGGGGCTCATCGCGTTCAAGATCGCGGCACACGCGGCGGACGTGGCGCGGGGGCTTCGAGGGGCGCGCGAGCGGGACGACGAGATGGCCAAGGCCCGCTACGCCTTCGACTGGGACCGGCAGTTCGCCTTGTCGTTGGACCCGGAGCGCGCCCGCGAGTATCGTGATCTGACGCTGCCCGGCCCGCGCTATCGCGAATCGCCGTTCTGCTCGATGTGTGGGCCCACATACTGCCCGATGAGGATTGCGAGGGACCTTGAGCGCTAGGCGGTGGCCATGAACCGGATTGCCTTGCTGCTCGTCGCGGGGCTCATCGCCTCGTGCGCCTCCTCGTGGAAGGCGCAGGAGATGGACCGGCTCGGTCTGGATAGGCGCGAGTTCGAGCTGGTGCGGACGCTTTTGGTTGGCGGGCGCGTGATCGAGGCCCGGCAGGCCCTAGCCGAGATGCCTGCTGCTTCGCGCGAGACCGCCGGCTGGAGTTATCTGATGGGCCGCGCCCTCCTGGCCCAAGGGGATTTGCCCGGTGCGGTCGCTCGCCTCGAGGAGGCCCGTGCGCGGCACCCAGGCTCCGCCGCGATTGACAACGACCTCGCGGTGGCCTTGGTCCAAGTGGGGCGGGCGGACCAGGCCACGGCGCTCTTGGACGCCTTGCACGCCGCGAGACCCGACGACCCGGACCTTGTGCTGAATCGGGCCGTGGCCCGCTTGCGCGCAGGATGGACCGCGGAGGCGGTTGAGACCCTGTCGCGCCTGGTTCGAGAGCACCCGGATTGGTTCGAGGCGCGCTACGACCTCGCGCTAGCCGCAGCCGCGACCGGGGACCTTCAGACCGCAGTGGTGCAGTTGCGCGAGGCCCTGCGCGTAAGGCCGGGGGACCGCGACGCGCTGGTGGCCCTCGCTCAGGCCTGTCTGGGCTTTGGTGACCGGGTGTGCGCGGAGCAGGCCGCGCGTGAGGCCTTGGCCCGCTATCCATCCGATGCCCTCGTGCGCGCATGTCGAGGTCAGGTCCTCGAAGGTCAGGGCGATTTGGCCGGCGCCCTCGCGGAGTACCGCGAGGCCACTGTGATTGACCCGGCCTGCGCGGCGTGCTGGTACAACGTCGGCCGGCTCGCGGAGCGACATGGCGACCGCGAGGCCTCCGTGGAGGCCTATCGTCGCTATCTCAAGACCGCGCCTGACCAGGCAGGGGTTGAGGCCGTCCGCTTGCGCCTGCGTGCGCTCACCGGGTCGCGCGACTGAGTGCGTTCTTGCGAGGAGGAGCCCGCCATGATGGAACCGGGCCTGCGCGAGGTGGACCCCGAGGTCGCCGCCCTCATCGAGGCCGAGGAGAGGCGCGAGTTCGAGAAGGTGCGCCTGATCCCCTCCGAGAACTACGTCTCGCGCGCCGTGCTGGAGGCCACGGGAAGCATCCTGACGAACAAGTATTCGGAGGGATACGCTGGCAAGCGCTACTACGAGGGCCAACAGGTCGTGGACCCGCTCGAGACCCTAGCCATCACCAGGGCCAAGGCCCTCTTCGGCGCGCAGCACGCGAATGTCCAGCCCTACTCCGGGTCGCCCGCGAACCTCGCGGTGTATTTCGCCCTGCTCCAACCAGGCGACACCGTGATGGGCATGGCTTTGCCGCATGGTGGGCACCTGACCCACGGGTGGAACGTCTCGATCACGGGCACGTACTTTCGCAGTGTCCAGTACGGAGTCCACATCGAGACCGGGCTTCTGGACTACGACCAGGTGCGAGACCTGGCCCGGCGGGAGAGGCCCAAGTTGATCATCGCCGGCGCCACCGCGTACCCACGCATCATTGACTTTCAGGCATTCCGGGCGATTGCGGACGAGGTCGGGGCGACCTTCCTCGCAGACATGGCCCACATCGCGGGCCTGGTCGCGGGCGGGGCCCACCCGAGCCCGGTGCCGCACGCGCACGTGGTCACGACCACGACCCACAAGACCCTGCGGGGGCCGCGCGGGGCCATGATCTTGTGCCGCGAGGAACTCGCGAAGGCCGTGGACAAGGCGGTCTTCCCAGGGTTGCAGGGAGGGCCGCACAACCACACGACCGCCGGGATCGCGGTGGCCTTGCGCGAGGCCGCGACACCCGAGTTCCGCGAGTACGCCCACCAGGTCGTGCGCAATGCCCGAGCCTTGGCCGAGGCCCTGGCCGGATATGGCTTCAAACTCGTGTCTGGCGGGACGGACAACCACCTGATCCTGATGGACGTGACGCCTCGCGGCCTGACAGGCAAGCAGTTCGCCAAGGCCCTGGACCGGGCTGGGATCGAGTGCAACTACAACACGGTCCCGGGTGACCCGCGCAAGCCCTTCGACCCGAGCGGGGTGCGGCTCGGGACGCCCGCTGTCACCAGCCGAGGCATGAAGGAACCGGAGATGGCGCGCATCGCCGAGTTCTTCCACGAGGTCGCGCAGGCGGTGGACGATCTGGACGCCCTGGACCGCATCGCGGCCAGAGTCCGCGAGTTCACGAGCGCCTTCCCGTGTCCGGGGATCCTCGTGAAGTGACGCCGGGTGCCGCCCCCCCGCCGATGCGGCCTGCGACGCCTGAGGAGCGACTCACGTGGAGGCGACGCGCGACCTCCTCCACAGCCACAGCGGACACGCGTGGATGACCAGGTCCCCTTCCCGGATGGTGGTCTCGATGTCATCCGTGACCACGGTGCCCTCGTGAAAGGCCAGTGCCCCTCATGGCCTCGACGAGGCCCGAAGGTTCCCGGGAAGGGATGCCGGGTCCGGCGGGAAGCAGAACGCCTCGACCGCCCGGTCGCCTTTCCAGACGAGGAAGTCACACTTCCCATGACCCGAGAAGGTCCTCGAGTTCTCGTCGTGGACAACGTGGTGATCAACGACCGTCTCGGCGAGCCTGCCCATGTGCTCCGAGAACCGGAACCCGGCCTTATCCTTCCTTTTCCTGCAACCACAGATGCCCCTTGGCGCAAAACTCCTCGATGCGGTCGCGCGCCAGGTGTGCGTAGGCTGGCTCTCGCTCGAACCCGATGAACCTCCGCCCCAATGACAGACAAGCGAGCGCTGTGGTGCCGCTGCCGAAGAAGGGGTCGAGCACCAGGGCATCGGGGTCGCTCGTCGCCAGTAGGATCCGCTCGATCAGGGCCAGGGGCTTCTGCGTAGGATGTTTGCCAAAGGTTTTCTCGGAGAGATGAGGCGGCAGGATCTCCCACACGTTCTTCATCTGCTTGCCGCCGGCCATCTCGCGCAGGACCTTGTAGTGGAAGACGTGCCGGGACCTGGGCCCCCTCGCGGCCCACACAAGCGTCTCGGTCGCGTGGCGAAAGTAGCGGCAGGAGAGGTTTGGAGGCGGGTTCGGCTTCACCCAGATCACGTCCCCCAGCACCTTGAACCCCAGTTGCTGCATCGCGAACCCCACCGAGAAGATCACGTGGTGGGTCCCTGATACCCACACCGAGCCCCGGTCGGTGAGGACGCGCTGGCACTCGCGAAGCCATCGCCTATTGAACTCGTGCATCTCGTCCGGTCCTGGGGGCAGGTCCCACGCGCCCTTGTCCACCTTGACCCGTCGCCCCGAGTGACAGGTCGTCCCGCCGTCCGACAAAAAGTACGGCGGGTCCGCGAACACGAGGTCCACGGAGGCCTTTGGGACGCGCGGAAGCAACTCGAGGCAATCCCCTACGTACAGGCGGCACCGCCCGTCTGGGGTCTCGAACCAGGGAGGCGGCAGGCCATGACCTCCATGGCCTAGTACGCTGCTTGGACTATGACCAACCGCCACGGGACCACCTCGCGTTGGGGGACGCAAGCCGCAGTCGCAATGATCATACTGCCAGTTTCGACAGCGCGACCGTTTGCCCGGGGGAACGCCGCGTCTTCGCGCGCCACGAGGCGCCTCGAGGCCCAAACGGGAGGCTCGGGTCGGGCACGGTGCCCGCCCGAAGAAACGGGCTTACACGGTTGAAGGGTGGTCCGACAGCCAGGAATTCGGCTTTTCTGCAGGGTTTGTGGGCTTTTGCCGGATTCTTGCGGTCACGTCAAGGTCACTACCTCCGTGCTATCCTGTGACGCGGTCACGCGCAGGAGGTCGGTCATGCGTATCCAAGTCCTTTCCGGGCTGGCGACGACACTGTTGGTCTTTGTCGCGTGCGGGGGAGGTTCTTCGACGTGCCCGGACGCAGGCGACGCCTGGGAGTCCGCTGCGCAAGACCAGCCCAACGCCGAGGCGACACCCGAGGCGGGGCCTGACGTGGTTGCGCCTGAGATAGCGGAGGCCGCGCAGGACAGCGGCGAGGACCCAAGGGAATTACTAGAGGAGGGACCAGGAGAGATGGTGGAGCCTGGCCCGGACACTCTGGAACCGGATGTCGCGGAGCCTTTGGATGCGTGGGAGTCACGACCAGACGACGCGGAGGCGGACGGGGGGACAGGGGAGCCCATCGAGTGTACCGAGGACCACGCGGCTTGCCCCGGCACGATGGCCTGCCTGCCAGAACCCGGCGGGGCGCGCTGGACGTGCGTGCCTGGAGGCACCATCGAGGCAGGCCAGGCCTGTGGTCCCACTGTGCCGGGCGAGTGCTCGGCCGGGACGGTCTGCGTGCCCTGGGACGAGCAACACGGCGCGTGCAGGCCACTTTGCACCCCAGAGCACCCGGAACTCCTTTCGTGTCCGGAGCCGTACCAGTTTTGTTTCCCGGTGGACGATGGCGAGGGAGGCACTGCGTTTTTCGGGTTCTGTTTGGGCGACGCCTGCACCCCGCCCGACGTGGGATGCGAGCCGGGGGAGCGATGCACCGTGCTCGGTGCGGTGGTCTTTGCGTGCGTTCCTGCCGGGACAGTGCCCGTGGGGGGCTCCTGCGAGGAAGAGGACTGCGTCCCTGGGGCCATCTGCAAGCACAAGCCCGGAGGGGGGTCCGTTTGCCTGGCCTTCTGCCAGTCGTCCGAGGAGTGCCCCGCCTTGGAGGAGGGATGCCTGTTCCCCTTCCAGGGGATTGACGATTGGGGCTGGTGCGACACCTGGGAGTGCGACCCGGTCGCGCAGACCGGCTGCGGCCCGGGCGAGGCCTGCTACTACTCGGACCCGGAAAAGGGCACCACCCTCTGCTGGGAGGCGGGGGGCCTAGAGGTCGGGGCCGACTGCTCTTCCTTTCTTGAGATGTGCGTTCCGGGCGCGGATTGCTTCCCGGACCCTGGCAGTGGCCCGAACTACACCTACCACTGCTACGCCTATTGCGACGACGCCCATCCCTGCACGGCAGGGTCGTGCCAGAAGACGGATCTGATCCGCGGGGTGCGCCTGTGCCTGTGAGTTCGGCGGGTCTGAACCGATGCCTGCTCGGACCGCGAGGACGCGCGACCTCGATGTCTCACACCACCTCGACCGCGGCTAGGCCTTGGACCTCTTGCGCCATGCGCTCCGCGTTCCCCCGCACAAAACGACCGCCGCGCACCACTTCCGGGATGCGGGCCAAGAGGGGGTCGCGCCGCAGCCCCTTCTCGTACCCACCCGCGATGAGGACTACGCGCTCATCAAAGGCTCGCAGGGCCGTGGCCGCCGCGTGGGGATTGGTCGCCTTGGAGTCGTTGTAGAGAAGATGTCCGCCCACCCACGGTGTGAATGCCCGTCTCGCCCCAAGTCCAGCGGCGATGATCGAACGGTTGCATGATGGACGCGGTGCCTCGCGCATCGTTGCAATCTACTCGTCCCCTTCGTAGTCTGCGCAGAGGCGCCTCGCGATCATCGGGTAGCCGATGTCGTGGGCGGCGAAGGCGACGAGCACGTCCTGGGCCTCGTCAACCGCGATGGTCACCTGGTCGAAGATGGCCGCCGGCTCCTGTGGTTTGTACACCAGACCTGGCCGGTATGTTTGCGGCGGGGTCTCGGAGGGTTTTCCTGAGGTTTTCTGGGCCTTCAAGGCGCGTTTTTGGCGTGTTTTGGGCAGACTCCGACCAGGGGTCTTCCGAGAGGTGACCCGGCGGCGAGCCACC